>Ga0157368_1000194_pt1 | contig 29243 bp, 48 predicted proteins | sample AttbisABBM3_FD_113146 | JGI IMG/M metagenome (GOLD analysis project Ga0157368, IMG submission 113146) | Fungus gardens microbial communities from leaf cutter ant in Botucatu, State of São Paulo, Brazil - Atta bisphaerica ABBM3 | ecosystem: Host-associated > Fungi > Mycelium > Unclassified ... | reverse complement strand
CAGACACCCAAGGACTCAAAAGGCAGTGGCAGAACGCAGTTACCAATAGCCTTTGCCGGTCAGCAGCTGCTTGAACTTTCGATTACTGCCATAGAATTGACGAGGATGGCTTATGTAACTGATTATGGCTTGTCCCTGAGTTTGCCAGCTTGCCCGAGCTGCCTTCCATGGCTTCTCCCTCCCTCAATACCCCCTCTGACTTCAGTTTCCTTCCCTCTCCCGTCCATCCCCAAAGATCACCAAGTTCTTCATGGAAGTCTGTCTTTCGCATTCCCAGTGCCTCTTCCAAGAAAATACCCTCTAATGCCACTTCACTAACTCTCGATAACCTGTCGTCGCCTGCACCCGTCTCGGGATGTGGTCTAAGTACCCCTGCAACTGCGATACCTACTCTCTCTCCTGCATCTTTCGCATCCGATCAACGGTCCTCCTACAACTCCACCATGACCCAGTCGACAGACTCTAACTCACCCAACTCGCGCAGTCGCTTTATGTCGTCTCCGCATCGAGTCTTTGCGCCAGCCATGGCCCATCATCATCACCCAAGTCCACCGACCGGGGCGCTCTCATCGGTAGGTGCTCCCGGGAATATACGACCCTGTACCAAATTCGAGAAACAAAGAATTACCCTTTCAAAGAGCACCAGCTCTCCTGGCGGTAAAGGGTCACCAAGGCACCCTTTGCAGACTTCGACGTCCTATATTCCCTCCCCCACCCCGTCACGCTCGCGTACAGGAATACCCCTGAACCCCAAGGCAATGGCTTCCAAGTTCATTCGTCGTGTTGCATCCGCTCCGAATGCCAAGGGCTTGTTCTTCACTGGCCTACGCTCCTCAGCCACAACTAAAAATGGCTTTCTAGCTCCGGAAGAAATGATACCTCCCGTGCCTCCTTTAGCGCCGAGTTATGAGAAAGGAACAGACTCTCTTGAAACCTTGTCTTCGTCGTCGTCAAGAGGTGTCAATGGACTGCTGTCACCTCCCGCGACAGCCTCTGTGCTATCTGTGAAGGAACGACTCAGCGGGGCGAAGGAGGGCCCAGGCAAAGTTGCGTTCAAAAGAACTTACTCGAGCAATTCGATTAAAGTCCGGGAGGTAAAAGACCATCGTCCGTCAATTTAATGTATCAGCTTCTCAAGTGATATCCGCTAGGTCGAGGTTGGTCCTTCGGATTTCGTCAAGATCAGAATGCTTGGGAAGGGGGACGTTGGTAGGGTGTACCTTGTACGGGAAAAGAAGACCCACAAGCTTTTTGCGATGAAAGGTAAAGGCTACTTACCTTTCATTATCTGCTACGTTGACAGCGCCAACTGAACTGGCCTTTTGATCCGCAGTGCTATCTAAAAGAGAGATGATCGAACGAAAAAAAATCAAGCGAGCACTAACAGAACAAGAAATTTTGGCCACAGCCAATCATCCCTTTATTGTCACTCTCTATCACTCTTTCCAATCTGAAGGTTATCTCTATTTTTGCATGGAGTATTGCTCTGGAGGAGAGTTCTTCCGTGCTCTTCAAGCTAGGCAAGGCAAGTGCTTGCCTGAGGATGGTGCTCGCTTTTATGCCGCGGAGGTGGTTGCTGCTTTGGAATATCTGCACCTCATGGGTTTTATTTATCGTGATCTGAAGCCTGAAAGTGGGTGGATTGCGGAACGATTCCGTCCGTCTGTTGACCATTTATTTATTCTATTTGGACAGATATTTTACTTCACCAGTCGGGACACATCATGCTATCGGACTTTGATCTTGCGAAGCAGTCCAAGGAACCCGCTGGACTACCTGGCCTAGTGCACTCTGAACAGAATGGAGCAAGTGGCGACCATAATGCTCAGTAGAAACAAGGACTCATTTATTGAATAGTTACCACTGGTGGATACGATGACCTGCACAGCTAATTTCCGGACGAATTCATTTGTAGGGACGGAGGGTATGTGCCGCGGTCCATGGGGGTGATTTGATGCAAGCTCATCTTTCGACCCAACGCAGAGTACATTGCGCCTGAGGTTATCGCAGCTCAGGGCCATACCGCCGCGGTAGACTGGTGGACGTTGGGTATCCTCATTTATGAGATGATTGTACGTATTAACCATAGCTTTCAGATATACTGGGTGTTTCTGACGTATTTCCTACCTTGGTTGCTGTAAAGTACGCAACGACTCCTTTCAAAGGGCAAGAACGTAATGATACTTTCAACCATATCCGCAAGGCGGCTGTGCCCTTCCGTGACACGCCGAAAGTTTCACAGTGGGTTGAAAGAGGGTGATGCGCGGAGATGCATTGAGGCAGCCTGCGCGCGGGCGTTGTATGATTGTGATTGGCTGATTTTGCTTTTTTTTGTGTTGCAGGGCGGCTAAGGATTGTATCCTGCGCTTGTTGGACAAGGACGAACGAACTCGACTGGGGAGCCGGAGCGGTGCGAGTGAAGTGAAACAGCACAAGTGGTTTGGCAAGGTGAACTGGGGCCTGCTGCGCAACAGCCGACCTCCGGTGAGTGGTCGCCCATGGACAGGGAAAACTGGGTTGTTGGTGAACCGGTGTTTGCTTTGGCAGATCCTACCCCCGACGTTGTGTGAGGGCACTGAGAGTGGACCGTTGCGACACCTGAAGGAATCCAACTCCCTTCATCTGGAGGAGCAAATAGGGCCGGGTGAAAAAATTGGGAAAGGGCATTCCGAGGACGGCGTTGATCTATTTGGTGCCTTCTCCAGTGTGACACTGCATTACGATGGGGATATTTGATGAGGAGGGGAGAAACTTGTTTACGGAGGAATGACTGTTGTCGTACGCCCTACATTGGATATTTTTATTGTTGGGGTGGTGGAGATGGATGTTTTGTTTTCGCCATGTCTCTTTGCATGTGTACATTGTTGATCACACACCTTATTGCATTCTTGTCATGACACGACACGACACACACACCCCCCACAAACATCCACACACAGAGACCCAAAGAAGGACATGGATAGGCCACAAAGTTGTGACTGGCACCTGGCCGTGTGCGGATCCCAGAGGTCGGTGGCCCCAAAGCGGTGGCAGGCGCCTGATAAGGAAAGAAGTTCGGCCGGGAGGAGCCGGGAGGAGCCGGGAAAGGGTGACGGTGACAGGCCTCGGCGCCTCGGGTATCTCCAAGGGGATCTGAGATGGAGGGGGAACCAGGGGCTTGGCGGGCTATAATTGGACAGGCGGTATCTGGCGCATTGTGTGCGGGCCGTGGGGACGTGATGATGGGATGAGTTTGGCAGAGAGTCGACGCGCTGGTCTTACGTACGCCGGAACTCTCCCTTTCTCCACCGTGGTTTTGGCTACTTAGGCTGGCCTCGTCTGCCCCGCCTCTCAATGGCTGATCTCTATCCCCCTGCCCTCCGCACTCGCCACAGCGACGACAGTCCTTACCCCAACATCCTCTACCCTCACCTCATGGCTCACTCTGCCTCCAGCAACTCTAGTGAGGACGACCCCCACACCGAGCCTCATAGTCCTCCTAGCAGCAAGCTCGACCACCATGCCCCCAAACCAGATGCTAAGCCTCAGGCCACCTTCCTCACAAAACTCTACGCGTATTTGTTTTTTTTTCTTCTTTTTATTCCTTCACCAAGTTCCCCTTTCTTTCTCCAGCCTCCTCGAACGCCCCGAGAACCATCACATGATTCGCTGGGACTCGGCAGGCGAACACATCATCGTCGAGCGCCCAGAGCAACTCGCTCTCCATGTTCTCCCCAGCATTTATCGTCAATCAAGATTCGCGAGCTTCTCCCGGCAACTCAATGTCCGTCTTCTTTCATTCCCTTCCCTCTTCCTTCCTTCATGTCCTTCTTTTCTGTACACAGATCTATGGCTTCATGCGCAAAGTTAACTTGCGCAATGTCGATCCCGCTATAGACGACCCCGATGCTAGCACTTGGTGTAATTATCGCTCCCTCTCTTGTGTTCACTTTCCACCACTCACATTCCTCCAGCTCATCCTACTCTCAACCGTCATTCTCCTCCAGACATCGTCGCTAACTTTAAGCGCCGCGTTCCTCCCCGTCTTCCCAAACCCCGCAAGCGTGATATCCATGACCAACCACCCATTCCTCCCCCGCGCTCCGCCATCGGAATGAGTCCTATTCCTCTCACCAGTCCTTCCACCGCTTCCCATATCAAAATAGCTTCTCCTCCCATCCCCGGTCGTTCCAGAGGTTTCTCCGCCCCTGGATCCTTCACCCCGCTCAACCAGGGCCCTCCAAATCCATGGAGCAATCCAGGTTACCACCCCCGTTCAGCCCTTCCTCCACTCACAGTCCCCTCCGATCCTCCCCACCTATCACATCCCGCTTCCTATCACTCCTCCCATCTCAACACCCCAATCGACGACTCACCCAGCTCTGGCCCCTTCACCATCCCTTACTCTGGTGCCAATCGCGAAATGCTCATGCCTTCCTCCCACTATCCTTACTCTGAGCAAAATAACTGGGGCTCCTATCCAGCCAATAGCGGAAACGCTTCTAGTCATGGTGGGAGTCTCTCTTCTCTTCTCAACCCCAGCGGCACCGGATACTCACGGCCTACACCCACGATCAACACTTCATATGGTTCCCCTTTCTCATCTATGCCCATGCAAGACCAAAATTCCTCCGTCTCACCTGACAGTCGCCCAGCTACTGGCTACTCCATCTCTTCCATCTCTTCCATCCAATACCAGGAAGATCTCCATGATTACTCCCGACCCAACTCTAGTCATCACCGACCCAGCTCCCCTGTCCGTCCCCAATCATCCAAGTCGGCGTTTCCTACGGGTTCTTTGAGTGTGCGCCGAGATCGGCGACATAGCCATGCAATGAGTCCTTACCCCAATCCCTACGACCATTCTGACCAGCGCCCTTCAGCGTCTCCCCAACCAGCTGATGAACATCCCTCATCGGGGCTCCCTAGAGTGAGGAGCATGATGCAATTCCCTTCAGCGTCTGACCCATATGGTCTTGCTCCACCACAGGCCGAGTTTGCCTATTCCGCTTTACCGGGTGCTGTCAATCATCCCAGCAACATCGATTCCATGAATGATTCTCATGGCTGGGCTCATCGCAATGTACGGCCATCTACCTCGACCTCTTCCGTATCTGCTGCATCCCATACCTCGTCATCACAAGCAAATACGCCTCCCGTTTCTGACAACTACAGTGGTGAAACGGATATCAGTCGGTGTAAGTATTTTTTTTGCCACCCATGTCTCGTTGCCCTTCCTTCAACGTGGACAAGTTTGACTGAATTTACTGACTAGTTTGGAATCAGTCTCGCCCGACTTCGGGTTTGTTCCAATGAGCGAGCACCTTCCTCAACATGCTCAGCACTACAACAAGGCTGCCGGAGAGATCTAGGCAGCCGCAATTCACTCATCATCCTGCATCTTTGCTATCTATCTGTCTCTCTCTTTCCCTGTGTGTTTGCTCAAAAGCTGCTTTCGCTGTCGGACTTTTGTGTGTGCGTGTTTTGTGCCTCTATAATGCCTGCTCTTGCTGGAGGATACCCCTCAACCCCAAAATTGGTGTTTTTGTTTTTGTATTATCTTGAACCAATCGTCCTGTCTTACGTCCATGGATGTCGTTACCCTTTTGTTTCCTGTATACCAACGTTTTTCTCTTCCGCCCCCCCCTCCCCTTTGTGAGCGGCATGTCGATCCGCGTTGTGTCACTAGTTAGATCTTTCTTGTGCTTGCTTGTTGCTGTCAACTGATGTCGGGCATTTGCGCATGGACTATGCGGCTGCTTCAATTCTCTCTCTCTTTTTGGTGTAATAAAGAAAAACGCAGTTTTTTTTACTATGTTGAAAATCAAAGGTATATTGATATCCCCGGCAGTTGAAATTATGAGGAATGGAAGATTGGGGGTGAGATTGGGAGGGGAGATCATCGGGCCTTGAGTTGTTCCAAGGGTTTCAGAGACCTTGACTGTTGCTGTTTTCCCTTTTTCGGGGAAAACAGCTTCTGCCGCGATAAGTCCGTTCTTTTTTTATATTGATGATGTCCGCTTTTTTGAATTGAATTTTGAATTTGTGGTGGCGCTGGAACCTTTTTTCTTTTGTGTCAATGCTGTCCAATACCACGTGTGTATGTGCATGTATGTGTACATGTACATGTGTGTGTGTGGTCGTTCATCTCGCCCTCGCCACATATACACTTTGGATTTTTTTAGTTTTATCCGGAACAACGGAGAAGGCTGTGAACTATGACATCACGCGCGTTTTTTCTATTTATATTTAGACAGAGCAAGGATTTTTGGTTCATTGTTAGTTTTGTGAAAACTTTTTTTGAAAAAAGGGAAGGGAAGGGATATTTTTCTTTCCTAATTCATTTCGGTTTGTCCCTCCTCCCCCCCCCCTTTCTCTCTCTCTCTCTTTTTATTAAATTTGAAAGGGAAGAGAGTAGGAGGGCAGGAGAGACTAAGAGATCCATGAATGATGATGAAGATGATGAATTTCACTTCCTCTCCCCTTCCTCTCTAAACTGATGATATATATATATATATATATGTATGTCGTCCCGGTTCAACGTTCAACATGGCATATATATATATATACTCTCTCTTTTACTCCGAGATGATGATGTTCAAGGAAATCCGAGTATTTTCTTTTTCCCTTTTAGGATTGAATCAATGTAAATTAAATCTATCTATCTATCCCTATCCCTTCTGGTTGTTCAAAAAATGAGATTGTTGAGATGTTGCTGTCATTTATTGTTTCATTGATCATTATTTTATTTTGTTAGGATTTAGTTTTTCGGAAAGAAATTTCTGATCGGAAGGGGGGAGGGGGGAGGGGAGGAGAGGGGAGGGGGGTTAAGAAGAAACTGAGTTTTGGAAAGCGCGCGCTGAGGGGAGGGGAGGGGAGGGTGAAGAGATGGGATGGGGATTATTATTCCCTATCTACTCTATCTCATATCTCTCTTTTTCCCTTTCTTTCTCTCTCTCTCCACAACCGAGACTAGCTAGTCATTTTTTTAAATTAAAAAACAAAGCCGAGGGGAGGGAGTGGGGGAAGAAAAGTTCAGCACAATGACAATGACAATGACAATGACAATGACAAGTCTGAATCCCCGAGTCAATCAGTCAATCGGGCAATCAATCAATCAATCACACCGAGTAGGGTAGAGTAAAACTGCTCTTTCTCTTTCTCTCTCAATCTAGATATAGATACAGAATATAGATATGGGCTGTGTTGATTTTGAGACTCGACTGAGGAAAGAGAGGGGGGGTGGGGAGTATCGATGCAATGCAATGCATTGCGGTCCTTTTTTGGCTATGATTTGGACGAAAAGAGAGAGTGAGGAATGATTTGGATGGTAAGGGTAAGGTCAGGATTGAGGTAAATTGACATGTTTTACGTATGTCAAGATTCTTACCCTCTCACTCACACACACACACACACATCATGGGGGTTTTCTCATTTCAAACCTATAACTCATCATTATCACCATCATCATTCATCATCACAGGTGTCAAAGTTTCCCTAGTTTCATTGTTTTTCATGGTTCAGATGGAACTATTCCTAGTTAGGCATAACGGCTTGGATCCGTGTGTGAGAACATAAAAAAAGTTTTTTGGCATTTGACATATTGGCTACCCATTTTTTGACACCTCCAAGCGAGTAAAATGTAGATCATTACAATGGCGGCGGCCATTCACACACACACACACGTATGTGCGTATGTGCGTATGTGCGTGTGTATATGCGTGTATATGTATCTCGGACAACTAATTCCCGTTCTCCTCCTACCAACCTCCGCTGAGTGTTCGAAAAAGGGAAAGGCTGGTGTGATCTTGGGATATTTTTTAAAGTTGAGTCAAGCACATTACAAGAATAGTGTGATTTGAGCCCCTGAGTAAGCCAACTTGGGTCATTTGTGTGCTACTTGTACGAGACATCGGGGATATGAACGGTTATTTGATCAAGGCATTACAGAAATAGTAAGCTCATCATTTGGATCTTGTGCTTTTCCAACAGAGCTCTGTCGGAAATGACACCATCAACGAAAACCGCAGGCTTCTTGAACGGAGATCTAGGGGGAAGCCATGTCCGTTGGGGATATTTCACACCCTGGTTCTGATACACGCACGTGTGTGTGCGTGGTGAGATATGTTCAATGCGTGTGTATAGTACAGGTTTAAATAGTGATCCTAGATATCTGTTTTGCAAAATACGGATAAACCCAGATTAAGAATAGGGGGTTTTATACTTCTGGCTCGAGCGGAATCAATGCGGGGGCTCGGGAATGAAAAGGGGATTGTGCCATTGGACAACTCCTTTCAAGATCTGTAAATTGGACATGGTGGTTGCTGTCGTTGTCGTCATGTAATTCATCGTCGACTGCTCTGCGAGCGATGATGGAGAGGTATATGAGAATGAGGATGGAGAGAAGGATGCCAGCACCTGTCCATATTCTTGGCAGGGTATGGTCTTGATGGTCATCATCACTGAAGGAACGGATGGAAGCGCCGATGGTGGTGTGAATGATGACCTTGAAGAGGGAGAGGGCGGTGCAGACGGTGTAGGTGTGGAGGGAGAGGGAGGGGGCGGCAGCGAGGAGGCAGTTCATGACATTGTAGGGGTATGGGGCGAGGCGAATGAGAAAGAGCAGTTTTGGGCGCTTTTCGATGGCGCGGACGACACGCTTGATGTATGGGTAGTCATTGAGCCACAAGACGATGGGATTGCGAAGAAATACGCGAGAAAGAATGAAGACCAAAAGGGCGCCGGACAAGGCAGCGAAATAGGAGATGAGGGCGCCAACCCAGGGCCCGTAAGTGTAGCCTGACAAGAGGATGAGGGTGGAATAGAAGGGGAGGGGTGCTGTTATTGTGAGAGAAGAAAAGAGAGGAGAGCATAGGAAAGGACTGACGGATGGTGGTGAGGAGGATGAGGAGGAAGAGCAGCGGCTGGCCATACGGGTGGGAGACGAGAGCAAAGGCAAGGCTGTCGAGGACTGTGTGTGTGTGTGTGAGTGTGAGGACGATGCAGACAACAACCAAGACGTACGATGAAGGAGCTGGGGCCTGCAGAGGACAGCGACGGCGAGGGATGCGACGGTGAAGACGACGTACAGAACGAGCGGGAGAGGGGCCATGATTCCCACGCTCCTGTTGTCTGCCTCTCATGATGATGAGCTCGTCATCGTCCCGCCATGCGCTGTGGTATACCCACCTTCTTCCTGCCACCGTCCCTGTCCTCCTCCTCGCCTCGGCTGTCCATCTCGTCAGTTATTTTGTTTTTGTTTTTTTGTGTTTTCTCATTCCCTGGCTGCAGGGCCTCAAGCTCACCCAGCTCACACTTGCCCATGAAAAATACATGGACCACGCCACACGTCGCATCTCTTCCCTCGAGTCCCAACTGGCTGCTCTCCGCGAGTCCAGAAAACAATAGTGTATTTTACAATACATACCTACTTACCTACTTGATATAAGCATGGTTCGATGTCGATTGTACGCTTTCGCACAGCTAATCGTATCCTTGTCAGTCCTGTCTATGCTTGTCGCAGTCCGTGCCACTCACCTCAATATACCCGACACCAGTCCTGTCACCGCCTTCACCGTGTCCTGACCCCGCTGGATGCTAAATACATCATACGCTAGATTCTCTTGTCAGCCTCTCTTTTGCCCCCTTGCAGTCCTCTTGACTCACAAACAAAAATCAAGTCCATCATCAGCTTCGCCCTGACTATCCCCAGCCAGTACTCCTGCTCCTCAAGCCGTCCCACTTCCTCTTCATCCTCTTTTGTCGTCCGCGCCCCGCTCATGCTTTCACGATACAGTCGCCCTTGCACTACCACCACGCACACAGACACAGACACACAGAAACAGTTAAGCTCACCTCACCCTTAATCTCAACCCCACCTTACCTTGGTCTTTTCGCCTCCTCACAACCTGCCGCTCCAGTGCATTCTGTGCCAATCCCACCAACGTCGATGCAAACCAACACCAATCTGCCACCCGTCCTGCACGTTCCCCTATTTGCTTTCCTAGCAGCCCCAACTTCGACCACGTTCCTATGTCGTCCGCAATAGCGTTCACAAGCTCAACCAGCACCGGTGGTGGCGCGTACAACACCCTCTGCAGCAGTGGCGCCTTGATCCCTTCAGCCGAGAACGGTACTCCTTGTTGTCCCGTGATCTCTGTCAGAGGTTGCAGCCAGTTGAACAACAGTAATGTTTTCCTACAATCCATTCATCAGCAACCCATTCTATTCTGACAACAGCAACCAACCTTGTCATAGACAGACCCGACGCCGTCGACGTCAGCCCCTTCACCATCCTTGGTCTGCTCATACCAACACGTCCATGGAACAGTAGACACACGCGAATAGAATACTGAATCACTTTCTACCATCCACACACACACACCCTCAGCATCATCCGCACGAAAAACAAACAAACAACCTACAAATGCCTTGTCACGACCATAGCTGGTCAGAAACATTTCCCTCCACACATCCTCCTCCCTCACTCGACGCTCCCCTTCCCCCGTTTCTGTTCCTTCCTCACATCCTCCCCCTCCCTCCTTGTCCTCATAACCACTCTCGGCTGCGCTATGGCAGGTCCTGGGTGTCCGTGGTGGGTGAGAGGAAAGCGGATTCATGGTAAATGATGCGCTGGTATCAAACGCTGCAGAATAGTACTGTGAGTCTCCATTGCGCTGCTCACTCCCCTGCTGGAGAGAATCCCCTGAAGACGAAAAGCGGATGGAGGTCATCGCGTAGGAGGAGAAACCCTGTTAATGAAGCGCGCAAAAGTACGACCAAACAACTATCAACAACAACCTAGGCTGCCGCCACTGGTACCGGACTTTTTCCATGTCGTCCTCCCACACTCGTTCTCCAACCGGCCTTCGTTCTCCCCTTCCTCTCCGTTCCACAGCTGCCTCCTCGAGATCAGCCGTGAAATTTGACTCGGAATCACTAAGAGTGTATATGAAGAAACTTCTTCTGACGACATTTCAAGATAACGTGTGGCCTGACATCAAAGACCAAAATGATCGTATAAAAGCATGGAATAAGGAAATTGGAGAGCGGGTCAAGGAACGTATGTTGGAAATTCAGCCTCATGGATAGTATGTCATGCGCCTGATGTCGAGTGCTCTTTTCTCCTTGGTTGACGGCTCACCTATCAAGCAAGTACGTTGTGATGACACAGACGACAAGAAACATGGGTCAAGGAGGAAGGTGCACCCTCTTCTGCAAAAAAAAAAAAGCTTCACGTGGCTCATTGAGGGATTCTACCTTTTGAAATCCTCATCAGAATAGATATGGTCTCCCATTGGGATGAGAATGATGTTGTCGCTAAAGAGATCTTTTTCAACGTGAGTAACATGACCAGAAACATGCCATTTTTTCACATAAATTATTTCTAGGACTCCCTCGTTTGCATGTGTATCGCATTAGCAATCTCATAATGTCCCCGTCTGCCGTGCAAAAAAGCAAGCGTGCGCGTGTTGGTTCACTTGATGATAATGTTTCGGAGGTACCCTTATCTTGGAAATGTTGATCAGTGAAAAGGCTCATACCTGATGATGGATGGATGGATGGATGGATAGTTATTATTACCTCCAGCGCCAACCATAGGAGCGGGAGAGAGAGAGCTAGATCCCAACCCTCTCTCTCTCTCACACTCTGCTACCCGCCTAAGATCCATTCGTTCGTCCCTTCTGCTGCGCTGCACATGTCCATCGTGACATATCCTCGAGACCTTCTTCCCGCGAAGGGAATTATCAAAACCAAAAAAAACAAAGTCGTTCATGAGTTCTTGAAAAGATCACGAATCAATTTCCTCCCCCCTCCCCTTCATCCGACGATTCTATATTTTCATTCAAAGCTGAACTTGGGGGTCTACGCACGCGCACACTCTTCTATATACCGCAATTTTAAGATAAAAACAACCCACCCACGCAAACCCTTTTTCTTACCCTTCTCTCTCTTGCCCGTTTATAATAACGAAGCTTGAAATGGAAATTTCTCATGGGGAAGTGTTTTATTTATTTATAAAGTCCTGTTTTCTCACAAGCTAGGAAGTCTACCTTGTGATAGTAGAGATTCTTCTTGAACTCCCCATCGATCGTAAAATGATTTGATTCTTTCTGACCTACGACCATTGACAACCCTCTTCCCCTCCCCCTCTCCCCTCCTTTTCTATTATTATGTGGTGTGGTGTGGTCATTTCTTGAGATGTGAAGAAGAAGAAGGAGAAGAAGGAGAAGAAGGACGATGATACTTCGCAATGTTTGGAAGCTGCATTGTGAATAAGTTCTGTCTGAAAAAATGTAAACGGACAACAAACTTTGTATGTGTGTGTGTGTGTGACTTTTGTCAAAGTGCGAGATGATGATGATGATATTCTCTCTGGTGTCAATCCCTAAAACTGACATGTTTATGTCTTCTCACACCATTTTTCTTTAAAATCTAAAATTCCCCCCGGAGACCAGATCAATGACATCATCTCTCTTTTTGTCTTCACACACCGCACACACGTACAGTCTCCTTTTTAGAGATCAAGACCCGAGACTCGGAAAAAGGACAGACATTTTTTTCTCAGGTGTTCCATATGCCCATTTCCCCATCCAGAAGTATATTATATGCCAGACCTCAAGCTCGGGTCCAATTCCCCTAAACAGCTAACGTTGAGGGTGCCTAGACATTACATTACTCTTAAGTTAGTTAATACCCAAACTCTTGGATCAGTCCTGATACTGATACTGACTGATAATCAGATATTCAAACATATAAATAGATGAATGACATAGGGTTAGGGTTAGAACAATGAACCAGCATAAAAAAAGGCCTGCCCAGCCAGAGTGGCCGAGGCAGGACAGGAAAATATTGAGACAGTGCATAAGCCGAAGCCCATACAAACCGTAGACTCCCTCTGAGGAACAATGGTCGCCGTGCTATGGAGAGCTTCCACGGCCCACAAACCCAGGTACCTGAAGGGGCTTGAGCCATCAAGGTAAGTATGAAGTTTCTCCCATCCAAGGACAGATCCTTTTATACTCAACCACAATGGCGCACGGACCATTGTATCACGTGTTGAAGCGATTGCTCATTCAGGCAAGAGGCTTGCTTTTCATTGTGTAGATTCAAGGCAATATCCGGTTGTGGCGTTGGAATAAGTGGGCCGTTGTTCTTTTCCGGTTCAAATTCTAAATAAATAAATAAATTGCAAAGCCTTTTTCATTAAAAACTCTCTCTGACTCTCTCTCTCTCCTTTTTTTTGTCTTTTGGTAAGGATCTCTCTCCTCTCTCTCTCTCTCTTTCTTTCTCTAGTTGTTGGTTTTTTTTCATTGATGTACTAGTGCACCTGGAATATCCACCAAACAGAAAAAAAAGTGGGAAGAGGGGGAGAGAAATGAAATGAAATGAAAACTCAATAGTAATGGTAATAGTGAAGGTAATAGTGAACCCCCACGCCCCCAACCAACCAACCAACCAACCAAAAAAAGCAAGACCCTTCTTCTAAATGACGCTGAGATTGCTTCGTTAACTCGACCCTTTAATTCATGAGAATACACGAAAATGAGTTGTTACCGCCCAGCTAACCTTCATAATTTTTTTAAAAAATACGTATTTGAAGTTACGGTAACTCTACCATTTAAAAAAAAAGAACCGAGGTGATCTTTCCTGTCCGACCATCACTGTTCACGTCGTTTAATTCCTTCAGGGTCGTTCCAAAAAAATTGCTCACGAAACAGACCCTCATATCGAGGGAGAAATATGACTCGGGAATATTTTTTATTTTTTGGTAATATACCAAAAATTTACATCGATCCATGTACACACCTATACTCGACCAAGTACAGAATGATCTCTCAACATTTTGAACCTTTCTAATAAAAGTAAAAGTAGGCTACTTTTCCGGCCCAATAACGAAATTGTTCATTCCTGGGCCATTCTTTTTGTCATCCTTTGTGACATCCTTTGTATGAATTAAGCGGGTCCGTCAATGGGCGATGTTTCTACAATTTCGATTAAACTATCGATTCAAGTATCCGCTACTGTAACACAAATATGATCAATGTAGATATACAGACAACAAAGGTGATCATCAACGCTACTATCGTTTGAGCGTCCTAAATGACGAAGACGTGAGGAAAATAGGACAGTGTGCACCGAGAACTAGAAATACACGACTGGTGAGAATAATAAGTAAGATCGTGAGGCTTTGTGCCAGTTGAGGACGTTCTTAAATGGGAGCGTTTCAGGGGCAATGTCCAAAGAATCATACTGCACAGTAAATCAACAAGCATTCACCTGAGAAGCTGAACCAGCCGAAGCACAACTCGAAGAAGAGAAGGGGTAAACCAGTAATTAAGGAATTGAGTTCATAAGATCTAGCTGTGCATCGGACTGCCAATATGTTCAGGATGTGGACCAGGCTCTGCCTGAATAGGTTGAGTTGATAGTGGGCTCTTTGTCGTACTCTTTTTGTGGCGTCGCCCGAGGAGCGTGGCACCTCGTAAGTCGAGCTCAAATTCCTTCGTTCCCCTTTTATGTGATCTTCTCCCACCTCCCGTTCCCGAGGTCAAATCAACGTCTCGTGGTCCTGCACAACCATCGTGAATAGTAGCCGGATTTGAAGTTCGATTGCTCTGCTCTCCATCTTCGTTACAAAACCCATTGCCTCCCTCGTCTTCATCGTCTTTGTTCAGATTGCTCAAAAATCCACGTGCCCCAGCTGCTCGGCCGTTGTACTTATGTCTTCTGGCACCTTCTTCTTCCATACGATGCACGGCATACGTAACATCAAATGCTTCTTTCAGTGCTGCAATACCTGGACTCTTTCCTTCCTGAACACGACCTCGGGCAGCAGAGAGTAGCGGAGAATCGAGAGGTTTTCCGAAATCGCTGTAGCTACGCAGAGTTGGCGGTGGCGGTGGTGCGGGGACTGCATTGCACCAAGGGTGAGCTAGGAACTCGTCGATAGTATATCGTTGAGAGGTATCCACACAGAGAAGGTGTTGGATCAAATCTTTGGCTGTAATATGGTCAGCCCAGCTATGAGCAACCCCACAGACAAAACTCACCACTAGAACTAATATCATCCCACCAAGGACTGAGAAAAGTGTAATAGCCTCTTGCCACCTTCTCAGTAAGCACATTGATACTTTCGTCGTAGAAGGGAGGGAAACCACATAGTAGGGTATAGAGAACGCATCCCAGTGCCCACATGTCGACACTCTTGCTATATCGTTCATCTTTCACAATCTCAGGAGCCGTGTAGCCGACCGTGCCACAAGGAGTCATCGTCTCCTCATTCCATACAACTTTGCTGAGTCCAAAATCAGCTATTTTGACTTTTCCGATCCCCCCTCCCCCAGCTCCAGGAATGAACTCCCCTTCGTCCTCTTTATCCTCATCGTAAGGGCGTATAATCGGATATTTTGAGGGAATGATTTCGGTACGTTCGAAAAGTAGGTTTTCCGGTTTGATGTCACGGTGCACGATCCCACGTTCCTCATGGAGATACCGAATTCCATGCGCAACCTGAAGAATAACATGCCGTGCTAGGTTTTCGCTAAAGTACGTGAGTTTGACAATTTGATGGAATAACTCGCCGCCCCCCATTACTAGAGTGCACTTAGTGAAATCCGAGGAGAAGAGTCAGATCACCTACATTCCATAACTAGGAAGTAATGTTCCAAGGATTCAAAGAAATTGTACAGTTTAACGATCGAGGAGTGATTGATACCGCGCATTATCTGGACTTCTGCGAGGAATTGCGAGGAATATGAGCTGTATAGGACACAAGAATTGAATCCAACAAACCTTTGAGAATATTTGCACGCTAGTAAATAGTACAATGTCAGGATTTCGGTATGACGATGAGAGCTCAAGACAGAAAACGACTGCACCTCTGTTACGCGCGGCTTCTTCTTGAACAGAGGGTTCAAGTGTTTTTCACCAGCCTGAGGGATGGTGTGAAGGCGCACGTAGTCGAGAACAGATCAGTTGAAATTGAAAGAAAAGGAGTAGTTGAATGACAATAAGTGGAGACACTAACCTGAGAAGCATTGAGTTCATATTTGCGAACGACTTTGACTGTTATCGTTCGCAGATAAGCAAAAGACGAGAGTACAATAACACAAAAATGAACCTGCGACTTTCTTTCCAGAAGATATTTCCACTGCTTTATATACGTTCGAGAAAGCGCCACTATGAGAAGCAGTCAGATATGATCACCGGACCATCTGCCGAACAAACTCACTCGCCCATCTTCTCTAGGAGCCTGTAGTCTTCAAGGCCTTTGTAAACAGGCATCTTCAATTTTTTCTCGCGCTCTTCATCCACCATGGTTTGCACAATTTCGCGCGCAGGTGGGGGCTTCATGGACTCCTGGTCATGTCGAACATTGTAGTGTACACCCTGTGTAGGTTGTGTTACGGTATGTCCTTGTTCCTGTTGACATGAAGCACGTGAGTTGGCTTGCGTGAGCTGGGTGTTCTGTTCATCGTGGTTTTTGACAGCTTCCGAACGCGCAGCATGATGATGTTTGCCATGACGAATAAGGTCTAGAGAAACTGACAGTGAGAAAGAAATATGTGGAAAAAAGTGAACACTACTCTTAAAGGCGTCAACGACATTGGGAGGCATTGCTCTTGAGGACGAGGAGCCTGCAGAGAAAAAGACTGAGTGGGGGAGAGAAGGAGGAGTAATGGAGCCTTCATGAATGTACGGCATTTGTCACGACTAACGGCAATCAAATGACGTCATTTACGTCATCTTTCTTGGGCACCCTCAGTGCAACTGGCGTAATATTATCATCGCTCCCCTGCCTACAGTGTAGGGTGAGACTCACTGGATGGCTTTATTCATTAATTTATATCGCAATACCAGAAATTACCGTTGTATTTGTTACCCGGGTCCTCCTCCAAAGATTTCAAAGGTCTGTGTTCACACGCTAGTTTATACTATTATACCGTGAGACATTTCATGTGATGGGAGTCTGCAGTTCGTGTCTACTAACATCGTCAAGTCAATAACATCGTCAAGTCAATCAGCCCTGCCGAGTTATCTGTTATGAATGGACTTGCAGATGAACTTTTGGCGGACTTGGAGGGACTTTCTGAAGAAGAGAGCGGGGAAGAGCGGCAAGAATTTGAGACTACCGAGGCATCTTCAAATGTTGGACAAAAACGTAAGGCAGAAGCACCCGTGTCTGATGTTGAAATGTTAGAAGGAGAGGAAGAGGAAGTCGATGAGAGTGAAGCAGGTCTTGTATTGGAAGGAGGGGTGAAACCCGCAGACGAGTTGGATGCCGAGGACGTGCAACAAATGGAGCTTGGAAGTATCGATGACATTGGAAAAATTGCGAAGTTGGAGGGCAGTAAGCGCATGATGGATGTCCTTAAAGTACGGCCGTATTTCCTTCCAAAATACTTTGTTTCTCATCATTTCTACAGGAGATTGAAAGATACCGGGAAAACCCATCGTCTGCAGCACAAATGGTGCTCCCTGCGCATTCAAATCCGGAATATAATGTAATTGTGCAAGCAAATAATCTGTCTGTAGATGTAGACAACGAGATTCTCATTGTGAACAAGGTAGGTGAGTTGAGTCACAAGTCGTCTAAGTCGAGTTTCCTGATGACCTTCTCAGTTCATTCGAGATCATTATGCACGAAGATTTCCTGAACTCGAACAACTTGTCACCGATCCTGCCATGTACATACGTTCTGTACGGGTGTTGGCTGACGCTGAGGTCAGTTCCTCCGATATGATATTCACAAACTGCTCAGGCTTCTACAGGATCTGACAAAAGTAAACCTTAATGGAGTATTACCCCCTGCCATTATTATGAGTGTGGTTGTCACTGCATCCACGACATCAGGTAGGCGGCTCTCTGAAAAAGAATGGAAGGCCATAGAAAAGGCTTGCAATCTTGCCGATAGGTTAGAGGAGGCCCGTAAACAGGTATGGAGCGGAATTCGTACATCTCATGACGGGCAACTCATATCTTTTCAGATTTTCATGTACGTCAGCTCGAGAATGAATGTACTTGCCCCCAATTTGTCAGCTATTATTGGTACTACCACAGCTGCGAAATTGCTAGGAGTTGCTGGAGGTTTGGCTGGATTGGCTAAAATGCCAGCATGCAACGTTCATGTGCGTCATATCATCTCGCCACTTACTTGATGCCCATGTCTCTCTAGCTCTTGGGCGCTCAGAAGAAGATTACAGCGGGGTTCTCGACTGCGACACAACGACGACACACAGGATTCATTTTTCAGTCTGAATTGGTCACACAAACTCCACCAGAGTATCAATTGAAGGTGCAACGAACCGTAGGGGCGAAGAGCGTGTTGGCTGCCCGAATGGACCTTGAGCGGATGCGTCGTGATGGTGACCACTCCTCGAATAGTGAAGCTTGAGCCTGTTTTATCTAATTGATTTCTATAGGTTCGTATGGTGAATCGTTGCGAGACAAGATCGAGAAGCATATCGATCGACTTGCTGCCCCGCCCCCAGCCAAAGTTACCAAAGCACTTCCCATCCCTGGTGATGGTCCAAAGAAGCGAAGAGGCGGTAAACGGTGGGTCCAGGGGTGAAGTTGGCTTATACATGAGTTAACCACGTGAATTGTCCAGAGCGCGCAAAGCGAAAGAGGCTTACGCTCAAACAGAGCTACGTAAGCTCCAGAACCGAATGGTATTTGGTGAGGCAGAAGAAGAGGTCGGGGCATTTGACCAGACCAAGGGTCTGGGTCTGATTGGGGTTGGGACAGGCAAAGTCCGTGCCGGAGTGGGAGATGCCAAAAGTCGAGGTGAGTGTGGGCTCGAGGGGTGCAATCAACTCAGGTGCTCATTATTCATTGTAGCGAAACTTTCGAAAGCAAACAAGCTCAGAACTGCTGCCATTACTCGATCAGCTCATGCAGCTCAGACTTCGGGCACAGCAACATCATTGAGTGTAACGCCCGCTCAAGGTGAGTCGAACTAGATATTCGAGGTACAAGTTTTTTGACGTTGGTTGTGCTAGGTTTTGAACTCACTAATAGAGCAGCGATGGCACAACGAGTGAAGGAGGCTAACGAGAAGTGGTTTAGCTCAGGAACCTTTTCTTTCACGAACCAAAAAGGCACCTAAATTTTTGTGTACCCGGTTAATTATTCTCTGATTTGATAGTGTGCATAAAATGGGTAGTGATACATCGTGCGAAATCATAATCAAAGGCAACAGGATGAGAAGCAAAGGGAGAAAGGGATCAACAACCCAGCAAATCTTACAAGGATCCGGCTTTAGAGAGCTGCTGGTGTTGGAACTTCGCCACTTGTTTGAGTTGCGTTGACAAAACTTTGATTTTGTCCTAGTTGCTGTCGCTTAGAGCGGTAATCACGGATAGCCGACTGGATGGCATCCTCCGCTAACACTATAGAAACAGATCTTAGCCAATACGAAATCCCAAGCTATAAAACTGAACAGACTTGAACAATGCAATTTCACGGGAGGAAGACAGAGTTCCTTGGCAATCTCAGTGTTCTTGATTTCGCCAGCCTCCTCCAAACTCAGACCCTTTACACGTTCGGTCATGTATGAGCTTGAAGCAATAGCACTTCCACAACCGAACGTCTTGAACTTGACGTCTGAGATGATTCCATTTTCATCTACACGAATTTGTAGCTTCATGACATCCCCGCACCTGTAGACAAGGATCCGGTTAGCTCCGGTATAGGATAGCTGCAGCCAGCGCAGATATACTCACGCGGGTGCTCCTACGAGTCCCGTTCCAACATTTATATCATTCTTGGGAAGAGAGCCAACCTGGAAAATAGGGGAATGTTATCAGATAAGAGGTGTGCCCCCACCGAGAAGGTGAGACAACGTACGTTTCGAGGCCGCTCGTAATGAGAAATGACTTTCTCGTGATAATGACGAGTCACAACGACTGGCCGTGTAGCGGCACGCATTGAAGCTGGACGAACAGCTGCATATAAAGGCCTGGCAATTGCAGAGCGAAACATGGTAGATCGTGGGCTAATGAAAGGAAGTGGATTCGCTTTGTCATCTCTTCAGTGATTGGTTGCCGACCCTGGCACGTGCTATGTCACTCCAGAGGCTTCATTGGCACGAGTCCGAGTCCGAGTCAGAGACACTGATTGGTCTCTGAGAACATGGAACCCAAGCATTTGGTGAATGGCATCCGGGCGTATGACAGACAAATTGTATGCGCAACGCAACCACCTCGGCTTCTGGGTCGGGATCAAATATGACCAAATAGGGCCCAGCCAATGTGGTAACTGACAGTGGCCCATTTACACGTCGAAATGACAACCTTGTCGTCATCTTCCCGGCAGACGGAAAATATTCCAAGCACGGCTCGCGCAGTAGCTCTTCTGCTGTCCTCAAGTCCAAGTGTCCAAGATGCTCAGCCAGGGGTCCTACATCAACTCCTTGAATTTTCGCATAGATATACTGCACAGGTGCTGACAGATGCAAGTGTATACGCTGAACATGCTGGGAGAGGAGGTAAGGTTGAAATGAACGACGTAACTCTCGCTGTACAAGCACGTGTCGGTTGGGAGTTCGGCGGTCGAGTTCCGAAAGAGGTGCGATAGTAGTCTCCTACTTGAGCATTACTCAGTTAGTTATTTCGATCCAGTATATCCTTTCAATGGCAAATGAGGTTAATGCTGTCCCTCTTCCTGCGGTTCCAGAAGTATTTGGTGTGCGGCTGCCACCACAGTCGGAATGCCTCACGAATGTGGACTTCAACATTATTCCAAATAAGCCTCCTCCTGATGTCAAAATTTACGATGAAGTGGATGAAGAGGAAGAATCAGAGGAGGAGGAGGAGGAGGAGGAGGAAGAAGAACAGGACATAGATGAGGATATGGAGCCAGCACCTGTCCCAACTCCTCAACCTGTGCCTCAAGAAGCTCCATTTCCAATCAGTGCGATTGCCACACCCTCCGATATTGAGATGTTTGGAACTCCAGCCGCCGGAGCAAGTACACAAGAAATGGATGAAGGAAGTGACGCTGGCGAAGAGGAAGATGGTCTGTTCGCAGGTGGGGATGATGAAGAGAGTGATGGCATGGAAGAAGTCCAAACAACTCCCAACTCAGGCGAGGTCAAACGGAAGCTAGTGGAAGAGGATGACTACGACTAAGAATTAGTTTGTACTTTTCATGTATTATATAGACACAACAGTGTTCCTGGATAAGAATCAAGGGAACCTTAGGATGTATATGTGCACGCAAGCCCATAACCTCGTTAACCTTACCACACAAGTCGCCTGTCTTGCATGACAATTGCGATAATGACTACCAACATTGCCATCAGCACTAGGGTGATGACGGTCCAAGCTACTCGGATTGGGTCAGCCAAGTTCCACATGCCGAGTCCAGTCCACTCACAGAAACCTCCAACAACCTCAGGTATAGCAACGATACGGAGGGTACTGTCTGCACTCCCTGATACTATGAGTTTCGTAGTTGGATCAAACTTGACAGCAGTTGGTGGGAATTCATGTGCTTTCAATACAGTACACAGCGGCTGGGAGAAGCAAAGTTAGAGAGGGATGATAAGGTATATAGTAGTATCGCTAACAGTCAGGGTTTTGGGATCCAAAATTCCTATTGATAAATCCGATGAGCCATAACCCAAGAACCGACCATCCGAACTAAAGGAGACATGTCAGTAATATACGACTAGTTGAGTTCAGAACTTTACTGACCTAATATCGAAAGCGGTTAAACCCTTGTCACCAACTTTTTTGTGCTTGTCCACAGTCCATGTTTGGGAATTCCACTTGAGAATGTACCCTCGCCGCGCTGGTGTTTTGCGACCACGTTCACGGGGCGGAGAAGCATTGATGACAGTATATACCACGTCATCGTTACACGGATGGTACCTGGAAACTGGCTTCAACGTGTACTCGAGGTTTCCAGTGTCCTACACACCTCACTGATCGGAAAGTACAAGCTCCTGGACCACCTATCGAATTAGGCAGATCTACTGTTTGTAGAAGCTCCAGACTTCCTGTCTCTTCCGTGACTGAACTGTTTTTGTTTTTGCCCTTCCTCGGCGATGTTGACATGGCAAGCATTTTCGTAGAGTAGACATGAAGGTTGTGTGTCGTTGCAATCACAAACTATTGAGAAATTTAATCTAGGAGAATACTGAATCGATAGCAAACTTACAGTCTCGCCTGTCGAGGAGAAAGTAGCATCGTAAATCTCCTTTTCCAGCTGGACAGGGGAGGCGGCGGGTTCAAGATTAGGAAATGACAGAAGAGACAGCTATAACGATTTCAGAAAAATGGCCAAGAGCGGAAGATTGGTGCACACGCTGTGACAACCTGCCACCGCGACCAAGTTACGGTCGGGGGAAAGCACAGTGACCTTCTGTGTCCTATTTAGTTCTCTAATTTTCTGTAGGCAATAAGAAACATACTTGATAGTCGTCCTCATCCGGTGGAAGGGTGTTTATGGATATGTCCCGATGAAACCTGGAAGGTGATTCGGCAAGTCATTGAGTATTCGCGACGAATACACATACACATCATCGTTCAGTCCAAACATCCGACAATTCACATTCTCTCCTTGTTTTATTTTTTCCAGAGGACTATTAATGCCACATATGACTTTGTTCGACTTTGATAAGTTAGTGTTATCCCGGCATTTAAAGTGACCAGTGCTTGCCTTAAGGTCAACGGCCATACTCGTTGGGGCATCTTCGACTTCTATCTCATCTTCGAGAATCACGGACCTGTCTGGGCCTATAGAATATAACCGCTGCAAGACTGGCTGAGTTCCGGGATACGAGATAAACGAGCTGGAGTCATACCAGCTTATTCTCTATACCGCTTTTCGAGGAGCCACCACCGCCACCGACGACAATTTTATCAGGAGCGATAAACGCCGCTGAATAAATTGGAAATCCAGGTAAAGAGTGTTGTGTGTGACGAGGACGCATGAAGGGAATGTAGCCAGACCACGCCGAGGTAAATAGAAGCGCGTGGGGACATGTGACTACCAACGTCACTTCGTCACTTTCTTAGCTTCTTCTCGAAACGAGGTTCTCACATTTTACTCCCAGGTGCTCAGTGCATGTTGGCATCAGCGTAGCTACGGCCTCAAAATACCTGCTACCTCTGCTCTGGAATTGAGATGGACGATTTTCCTTGCTTGCCAATAGAAACTGTTGTCGGCATTGTCGTCGCCATATCGGGCAACGTCCTTATATCCCTCGCACTCAACCTTCAAAAGTTGGCACATAAGCGATTGGATGTACAAAAATGTTTTCATGCCAATGGGAATGGGTACATAAGACCTCTGTTGACTCCCAGACGAGATCCATCACATGGACCAAGTCTAAATCAACGAGATGAGGACTCGGGCACTGTCACCGAACCCTTGTCTCCTCCACGGCAGCATACTCCCACCCTAGAATCGCAACCATTGCTTTCCTATCGCTCCGGAAATTATACCATCCTCGGCCAGGAAGATGATCCTCTGGAACACGAATCTTGCAGGCCTAGAGTCTTCAAGCGGATATTATCTTTTATGAAACGCCCGAACAAAAAGAAACAGGTTATACCCTCTATCGATGTTATAACTGAGAGTGCGGCACTGCGTGACTTGGAGTCCTCTCAAGGGTGGACAGGCAATAATGAAGACCAGCAAACGAATGAAACCGCATATCTGAAGTCTAAGCTGTGGTAAGTATACATTCTTGAGTGAATTGCTCCAGTGTGCTCATTAGGGCTCCAGGTGGACTGGGTTTATCCTGATGAATATTGGCGAGCTGGGCAACTTCATATCCTATGCATTTGCTCCTGCATCTGTGGTGGCTCCCCTGGGGACTGTAAATAGGATGAATTTTTACTGGGAATCGAGTCTTATGACGATTTTTTCTAGTTTGCTCTCATTGCCAATTGTGTGTTTGCTCCTCTCATGCTGGGTGAACATTTCCGAAAGGTACACGTCCAGCTACTACGTCCGGAGGAGAGATAATACTGAATGCTAGCCAGCGCGATTTCTTTGGTGTATGTATCGCAATTGTTGGCGCTGTGACTGTCGTTCTCTCCTCAAATGCCTCCGATAGAAGATTGAATTCTCGTCAGCTGATTGAAGCGATTAAACAGACACCCTTCCTCATATATGTTGGCATTTATATTGTTGGTGCAGTCATTCTTGCCGGTTTGTCGCACGGCAAAATGGGCCGCATTTACGTGTTTATCGATGTTGGTTTATGCGCTCTCTTCGGCGGTTTTACTGTTTTATCTACGAAAGCACTTTCTACTCTCATTTCACTCAATTGGTATGGGGTTTTTGCGGAATGGATCACGTATCCTCTCATTCTCGTAAGCTTGCTCAATTCCCAGGTGGTTTTCTTGCTCAAGATTCTGACATTCAGATACTTCTGGGAACCGGAATCGGGCAAATTAGGTATCTCAATCGAGCACTGATGCGCTTCGACGGCAAGGTGTGTTCGCTGGACTGCTTCCCGATTCGCGCTCAAATTGTATGGTACAGACTGTGATCCCTATTCAATTCGTGTTCTTCACTTTCTCGGCAATCGCGGGTAGTGCCATCCTGTATGGTGATTTTAGAAAAGCAGGATTCCACGCGACCGTCACCTTTTTGTACGGATGCGCAGCAACATTCATTGGCGTTTTCATTCTTGCCAATGGTACCTCCAACGACCGAGAAGAGCATGTGCCTTACTTCGTCCGGCCAGACAGAGAGGTCGAAGATGGAACAAGACTTGACATGGGGACGATCGGGAAAAAATGCCACGCAGCACTTGAGACTCCTACACTGAGGAAACAAAGGAGTGGTGTTGGAGTAGTGGGCATTATTTCTCCAGCGCAGGTATGTTCCCTCCCTCCCTCTAGTCGTTTCGAAGCTTTACTTCATTTATCGAAAGCAACTACTCCTTGTGCATACCCCAACTAGAGAATCTCCTGTCGCATCTAGAAAAGGGGAGACCAGATATGAAGACGGAGATATCGCAAGCACGTCCAGTTCATATGGACGTAATCGAAGTCTACCTGGCTTCGAGAACGATGGTGCCTGGGGCGGCGCTAGCTCGCCCCGAAGATGAGAGCTGTGGTTGACCTGTTTAGAAGTCCTCAAAATCCTGGAAACCGAGCTTTTCCAAAGCATCAGTGGAAGTTGCATATTTATCATCATCTGTACATTTTATCTCCCCATGCTTATTAATGTTTATTGCCTCTACACTGCCTGTATTTTGTAATCTAGCAAACTGTATCGTTCCGTATCTTTTTACATGACGATCTAGCACACCTTTCTATCAAACCTTAATCATTTCAGAATGCCTGAAGCATCATGGTGATCTACATTTTATCTACATTTTATGGTTGGTCGAAGGGTGTACATCGTTGCGAATTGATGGCCATAGGCCTGGTGGACCTGTTCGTGTTGGTAAGTTGTTGACCTTCTGGAATTCTTCTCTCCTGCTTCTCGAAGCCCGAGAGACTAGACTTTAGACTTCTTGAGATGTCAAAGTCATCTTCATTATCACTTGTCAAAGTACACTCTTTCCCCTCCGATACCAGCTCAAAATTTGAAACTCATTCGACAATTGCTTATCACGCCCATACTACCTCAACATGGCTTCTATTGTTGGGTGCAATCGAAAGCTTCATTCCCACTCCATCACATTATCTAGGAACAGTCCTGCACACTTTGAGACTTCCATGACATCCCGACAACCATGATGGCCTAGAGACGCACGTATGGCAATGTAAGCTTTCAGCGACGCAAAAATGGGTCGACACGCGCCGCAAGCGTTTTTTCGCGTCTCGTATCCTAGAAATTATGACAAATTTGTCGTCCGTCTTGCCAACTTCATGCAAGTTTTTTTGCTTGGGGTTCTCTAAAAGTTCTGGTGGCCTTGGAAACCCACCCTTCAGCTCTCGAGACAACATCACCGACAGTCGGGCTCTAGAACTCGTGCTTACCTGCAAGTCTGTTTTCCCGGGTTATAAATCGCGCTGCACCACACAAGAGAGACGTTGCCCCCGGATATGCAGTTCTATCTTTACGTATGCTTTGCTTTCTTATTGCATCGGACATTCGTTATATTTTGGCGTCTCTTGTTTCATCCTCTGGCTAGGTTTCCTGGTCCAAGACTTGCAGCGGCTACTTCTCTCTACAGAACATATCATGAAATCATTCGAGGTGGTGAGTTTGTGAATGAACTCCGTCGGATGCACACTGTATATGGTATGTCCATTATCAGTCCCAACTGGCTCATTCACGTACTCTCTTTCAGGTACGGTAATTCGAATAGGACCAAACGAGGTATTTCAGTTTGTCCATTGACTGCGGACACTGCTCACAAAGTCGACAGCTACACTTCAACGACCCATGTGCTTACCATGATATATATTCTCTCAAATACAGGTACAAGAAGGAGCCATCATTCTATAGATGCTTTGGCGTGGATCAGTCCACGTTCGGTACGGTCAATCCTAATGAAGCCAAAGGCAGACGCAGCATCCTTGGCCCTCTATTCTCGCGGCGTTCTGTCATGGATGCTGAAGACGATATACAAGAACATGTGAGTCTCAATTTGGCCGTCTTTGTCCCAAATTCAACTGTGTCCAGGTTGAAAAGCTCATTGACAAAATGGTGCTCTCTGAAGGTCCCTGTAATCTATTTTTGGGTTTCCGTTGTGCGACTCTGGACATGATCACTTCCTTTTGCTTTGGAAAGGCCATCGGCGCCTTAGAGAGTGAACAATTCGCATACCCCCTTCTATTGACCATACAGGCCTCTGTCTCCTTCCTATTCTTTGCCAAATCCTTCCCCTGGATTCCTGGCATTTTATCGTCATGTCCTTCGTTCATTACTACTCATCTGCCTTGGCAAATTGGGTCACAGCTTGCAATCCGTCGACAAGTCAAAGATTTGGTTGACTCTGTTGTCGGAATACCATCAGAGGCCGATCAACGGCGCACATCGAGCGTTTACCATCGCCTGATTTCCAAACAATCTTCTCCCATGCGACTGGAGGTTAAGCAATCATTTCTTGAAGAGGCGCTATCACTTCTTCAGGCTGGGAGCGACACCGTCGGAAATACTTGCACAGTCGGGACATATCACATTCTGAACAACCGAGTCATCCACCAGAAACTCGTTCAAGAACTTCTTGTAGCTGCTCCAGACAAAAACATGCAAGCCAGCCTAGCCATTCTACAGGGTCTCCCATATCTTGTAAGCTTGTTTTCTTCCCAAGAGCTCCTGATATTTGTCTTGATGGATGAACCGCATAGACAGCTGTAATTAAGGAATCTCTGCGATTATCTCATGGTTTCGTATCTCCTCTTCCCAGGCTAGTCGATGGTCTGGATCGGCATATTTGTGGAATTCAGGTACCTCATGGTGTAAGTTTAGTGGCCTATGTCGCAACTTACAGCCACTCATTTTCACAAATAGACCATTGTTGGGATGAGCGTTACTACCCTTCATCACAATAGCGATGTCTTCCCCCGCCCAGAAGTATTTGATCCAGAGCGATGGCTGCGGCCTGAATCCAAAAGCCTCGAGCGTCTCCTCGCCTCGTTTTCCAAAGGCCCCAGAATGTGCCTGGGCATAAAGTGAGTATAGAAACACCTGAGCACCGAACACGCGACTCAAACATGTCCTGTCTAGTTTGGCTTGGGTTGAATTATACCTGATTTTTGGAAACATCTTCCGGCGGTTACCAATGGAACTCCATAATTCAGAGTGAGTGAGTTCGCATTCTTCTAACCAACCGTTACTAATGACCCGTTAATTACATAGCTCCTACGATTACAGTAACTTCAAAGACTACTTCATCCCTGTACATCAAGGAACACAACTACACGTAAAGATAACAAAACGCAGGGAATCTCCGCATATAATATCATAGAAGGGTTCTGAGGTGCTCTGTCAGAGCAAGAAGTGCGAGGCTTTGCCCATATGGCATACTCGTGAGAGGAATTGTCTTGTATTCAGCCACGTCCCCAAAGACTGGGGTGCCAAAGGAGACCTGCCCCAGCTCGCCTTTCTCCGATATGTTGTCCTTGATCGCTTGGATTGCCTTTTCAGCTGTATTAATATACTTTTCTTCTCTCGGGAGAAGTCTCAGCCGGATTGCCTTCAGAATTCCATACGCAAATCCTGCCGTTGCCGACGCTTCCAGGTAGCTTGATGGATCGTCAAGGATAGTATGCCAAAGACCTGATGCCCCATCCTGCAGCTCCACCAGCGCATCCACTTGCGCCTTGAGTGAAGAGACAAGGTAATCGTGCAACCCGTCACCTTTGGAAAGTCCTAGCATTTCAATAAAATCTGGGATGGCAATCGTGACCCAGCAATTTCCACGTCCCCACCTAGCTCGACCGAAGTGGTGGCGCCCATCAAAGGTCCAACCTATTAGAGAGCCCTGAGATGAAGGAATCGATGATACAATATTCTGAGCAGACTTACCGTGAAACCACAACCCGGTTACTGGGTCTTGGAGATATTTGATACTGGACAAGCATGTGAGGCAATTGCCCAACCAACGCACCAAGCGACTCACTGAATCAAGAACTGCCTTTTAGCCTCTTCGATGTACTCCTTCCTATTCAACACGAGCCCGATTTTCGCTAGTGGCAATACAGTCATCATCAGCGTGTCATCCCAAAGCTGCTGGTAATTCTCGACTAAATATGTGATATGCTGCAAGCCTTGTTCTTCGGTGCGGGGCATCTCGTACATCACCCACTCTGCCCATGAATCCAGATGTGCTGCGTAATTGGCCAGACTAACGTCATGGAGGTATGCGGCCGTTAAAAGCGGCGACATCGTGTTCACGTTCTATCAAAAGCCTATCAATCACAAGTGGCGGGGGAATCTTTTTCAGGGCTCATACTTTCGTCGTTCCTAAATCAAATTGGTTGGCGAACCATTTACGACATATTTCCACAGCCTCCATATTCCCGGTAACTTGATAGAGACAGAACAGTCCATATAAACCTTGTGTTCATCAGAACGCATTCATGGGATTGTCATACATACAGACCCACTCCGTGCGTCCACTACCCCGCTAGTCAGTTCAATCCAGATTTCTGTAAGGTCTACAACTTACTTCCCAGTCGTTCCAACCCTTCGTGTCGATCACTCGCCCATCTTCCAAATAGAGCAGGAATTCGCCTGTCTCATCTTTGATGTTGACCATGCAATCAATCAGACGGTTGATCAAGTCCAAAGTAGCCTTTTTGCGTGGATCTATTGTCCTGGAAGACATCGTTAGCAAT
>Ga0157368_1000192_pt1 | contig 29298 bp, 28 predicted proteins | sample AttbisABBM3_FD_113146 | JGI IMG/M metagenome (GOLD analysis project Ga0157368, IMG submission 113146) | Fungus gardens microbial communities from leaf cutter ant in Botucatu, State of São Paulo, Brazil - Atta bisphaerica ABBM3 | ecosystem: Host-associated > Fungi > Mycelium > Unclassified ... | reverse complement strand
TATATTTCACATGTTGTATGACATCATCCTTCCAGAACCTTCTACGTTCTTCTATGTATCATGTGACTTGTGACTGTGTCATCTGATGTGACCTGCTGTGTTACAGTGTGATCTTGTCACTCTAACCCTAACCCTAGTTCTAAAAATAGAAAATCGATCAAAAAGGAGAAATAAAAATTAAGTCCACCTTCAGCGATCCTGATACTTAGGTCCTTAGGGTTGGACAAAAGAACAACTCTTGTATAGGAGTAACACAAGAGAACTCGATAGAGATCCCTTTTACAAACTAGTCTACCTTTTATACTACTACCAATGGTCCATGCTCGCTACTGTGTACCCTACCCTAAACAACCATGTGTAGAACATGAGGTCAACATGTGGTATCCATGTTGTATGACATCATTTGCTCTAAAACCTTCTACTTTATTCTCCCAAGTCTTATGACCAATGTTGTGACCACACCATCAGATTGTGACTGATGTGCCAGTGTAACCAATCACTTCTGACCCTAACCCTAACTGTTCTAAAAATAAAAAATAGAGAAATGAAAAGTAAATCAAAAGAAAAATAAAAACAAGAAAGAAAAATAAAATAAACAAAGTCCACTTCTTATAATCTTGACAGACATACCATAGCTATGCTTCCTGCCATCATCATACTAGAACCTTTTACTACCTTCTAGATCTATGATGCCACCTCATGTGATGTAGTCACATGCATCTATCATGTGATCCTCCATTGCTAAATAAAAGAAAACTAAACAGAACTAAAACTAAAAGAAAGAAGTAATAAAAGAAGTAAACTCTATAAAATCAAAGTAAAACCATATTAAAATATTCTTCCTAACTTCATCCTTTCACATTCACAAGAGCCCTTTTAAGGGTTTTATGTGTCCTATATTATTGTTTCTACACCTTCTCTTGATTTCTAAAGCTGATATTATCCCCTTTGAATTCTTTAGTGCACAGTTAAGGGCTAGTGTTGCATAGTTCTTGTTGCACCCTAGCATAACCTCTTTTCTGCTAGACCCCTGTCAACACCTTGTGATGATGATGATTGGTTTCTATGATAGCAGGATCAAGGATTGACTGATTTGTATGTTTTCGGAAATAGGCTTCTTTCACTGATGACACAACACAAGATGACAATGGTGATCAGGTGTGTATGTGGTATTATATTAATGATTCTGAATCAATATGCAAACTCACTATGGCCTGAATTTCATTTCAATTCTGGGAAACTGCAGCAAGAACGAAGCGCCATGCAGAAGTATGAATTCTTTTCAGATGTTCAGACTCAGCACAAGAAACACAGAGAATAGAATCACACAAACACAGAGGGTTGATGCAGTGGAAATACATGTGTGCATGAGTAGGGCACGGAATAGAACACAAAGCAGAGAAATTGGGCAGGAAGGTCAAAGATAGGTTCAAACATCACGACTAGTGTTGAAAAGGGGGTTTAACACTGTAGTTAATGAGCGATTGATCGTTCAGACGTCAATCTGTAAGAATAGGAAGCTCACTCCAGAGGCACGGAACTAAGGTGAAGCTGTTATTCTAGAATATTCATCCACACCGATAGGTACCCTCACTGAGGCTAATTGAAAAGACATGGCAAGAGTGCGGTGTAACAATTACTTGCATTCTGCGACCACTCAAAAAGCAACCAATGATATATGATGCATAGAACCAAGTCTTTATGACCGCTTAGCGAGGAAGTGAGTTTCTACAACTTACGTTATGTCAAGATTTGGGATACAAGGTCATTGGGAGCTCTTAATCGTAGAATTTGGCACCATCCGCAGGTCACTCCCCGGGCCACCCATCCTCTCACAAATCTCTCGAACCTCATCATGGAAAACTGAAGGCAGCCCACCGTGCTCTTCATCTTGCAACAAGTGGGGCAACACCCGCGTATGGAACGCCCTATGTGCAACCGACGCACCCTAAATGGACGATGTAGAATTAGGAATCGAGAAAATGGCGAAAAGGCGCACAAATTGTTCATAAATAGCACCAATAATAGCCATTACAGCATCCCCTTGCACCTTGTACAATCCAACTCTTTTTAGTAGCTTGTCTTTCCCCACCGCCGAATTTTCATAAACAGGGTCGTTAAGTTTTTCCTTGTCCACAGTCGGCACCCAAAGCATCACCCGTCCAAGACCCCAATTCGAACCGACGCGCTGACCAACGGTATATGTGTGTAATGTCCACATAGAAATGAACTTGAGATCATGTACAGGTTTAAGTACTTTGCTGGAGGTGAGATAAAGGAGCAGGTATGACTCCAGCACTCGTCGGCCTAGTGCATGTCAATTTATGATGATGTCAATGCTGGAACTCCGAAGCTGAAAACAAGTTTAACGAACCAAGAAATGTCATCCCAGCGTTATGTCCATTTATCGATGACGGATGACTTGCATGTGTAAGACAGCGCCGTGAAATCTCGGGGTGGAATTCAAGAGGTTGAAATATCGTATTCAGATGAGTAGCAAAATGGGGTTCGGGTTTAAGTTTTGAAAGCATAGTTGGCTGAGCAACCTGACCAAACCTTTCTCGGTGGCCCCATACAGGATCCTGCCGTCGTGGCTTGTTGTTAGTCGACTCTAGTGTGGGCGAATCCTCAGGCTCTATATCCGCAGACGCCTTGAGAGCTATCTGCGCGTAGCCTCGCGTGCCTGTCGAATATCCATGAGATTTGAGCAAAAAGGAAACAAAATCAAATTGACCATGTAGACACAGTCTATAACAGACATGAAGTGAAGCCAGTGAGGAGCGGAGGGCGTATAGTGAATGAGACATCGTTGTAATTTGCTTCTAACTTTCCAGTAAAAGTAAAAAGTATACATCACGTGGTTTCATATATTTTTCACAAAAATTCGGATACGGGGAATCGAACCCCGGGCTATCGCGTGAGAGGCGATAATGTTAGCCACTACACCATATCCGAGTCACACAATTGTGGTGTCTATGTTCTAATATTTTAATATCAAACTTAAAATCCTATCAACATATATACTTGATTGAAGTCATAATTCTTCAGAGCAAAGCCACAAGACCTAATTGGCTACAAAGTCATGTTCCAGGACAGCTGATCGGATAGCCCGCTCATGACGGTCTGAACGAGGTTTGATAGAGCACTCAAAAGGCTTAGGAACACTTCGTGCTGTTAGTTGATACTGATACTTCAGGCACATACGACAACTCACATGACAAGAGCGGAAAGATATTCATGTGTCAGCTCAATAAGATCGCCTGCTTCATCTTTGGTTTTATCGATGTTGAACGAATACAAGATAGAGGCAAGCGCAATCCATACAGCTGAGAACGCCATGTGCCTTCCGGGACAGATACGCCGTCCGAAACCGAAACATGCGTGACGTGGGTCTCGAGTAGTATTGTCAATCTTGCCATCTTTGGTAAGGAAGCGCTCGGGTTTGAAAACGAAGGGATCTGGGTAGACATTTTCGTCATGGAGCATAGCCCTAGAACTATCAGGCATCGTCCACGGCAGTCGCTATTTCGAAACATACCACGCATTTGGAATCACGATAGAACCTTTTGGGAGTCTATAGCCTTTGTACTCGTCATCAATCTGCAAGTACCTGGGAATGGCCATAGGGACAACATCTCTCCATCGAAGTGTTTCCATAGATATAGCGGTTATATAGGGTAAATTTTCTTCATCATCGAAATCAGGCAAGTGTCCTGGCTTTATGACAGAATCTAGTTGGGATTGTGCTTTACGAAGAATCTCAGGATTTTCCAAGAGAGCAAGGATACAAGATGCGATAGCCGAAACAGTCTGGGATTTTAAGCTGAGTTAGTAACCTAGGTTCTGGAAGAAGGATGGGCAGTTTACAGTATCGGATCCAGCTAGATATAAAAAAGTCTCGTCGGTGAAGAACTTGAAAGAATATTCACTCACCGGAATACATAGTTCCAGCACTATTGCGGATAATAGATTCCTGGTAAGCCTCATCCCCCTCATTGATTCTTTGTAGAGAGAATGAAGTAAAGGAAGGATTTGCAGTGCCCTCGATCTTTTTTCAAGCTCTATAAGTGCATGAATCTGACGGAATGTATATTGTAACTTGCAATTCGTCTCTTGGCGTCAGCGAAAGGCAAGTTGGCCATACGCATAGCCAGTTCACCCCATTCTCTTGCATTCTTCTGGAATCCAGCACCAGGCATCCATTCTGGAACGTACTTCAACCAAGGAAGCATATCAACAAGATAAGCTCCAGGTACTGCCGCCGCTACAAGGGGATGAACACCCTGTTCAGCCGTTCTGATATAGATATCATCCTTGGGTTGAATAGGAAGACCATACGCGATCGACATGATCGTTTCACCTGCCATGCTGGAATGCAAAGTAGTGTCGAAGTAAACGGGGCAATGCATGAAACAAGGGACATACTAGCGCAGATTTTCGATGACGTTCTTGGGGTCATCCAAGAATCTTTGGAGCATGTGGTGAGTTGCTTTGAGTTCATGTGGATGAAAATGCAAGGCTGCAGTTGGATGGAGGAGCTGTTGCATCAACCTACGATGCTTGCGCCTAAACGTTGTTTATCAACCACCATGGCGGCGATATAGGAATGATTTATGGTATACCAGAATTCACCTACAGGATTATCTATAGGTCAGACCAATCAGTGCCATGGAAGGTGGAAATTGCTCACCGTAAGGCATGAGGCCGACAACGAACGACCTAATGCCCGTATAGCTAGTATTAGCGAAATGACTCTCGATAATGGCTCACCAGTGCATCTATGCAACGATCAGCGCCACATTGAACATCGTGTTGTGTTAATTAATGCTATAGTTAACTTACCAATTCCCCTATAATATCTCATGTAAGAATCTTCATATTTCAATGTGACAATTATACTTACTGACCATCGGCATCCTCGGTCTGTCGAAAAGAGAAAACTATGGTCAATATACGGGTCATCCTACTGCAAAAATACATATAGGTATACCTATCAGAGTAGATAGAGGATCTCTGTTCCAGGAGATCTGTTACAGCTTCAGGGGTGTCGAGGACAATTATGTTCGTTCCTAACACAGGGACATGAAGAATATCGGTATCTGTAAGAGTGTGATCAGTGTCAGGGATGACAGAAAACCAAAAACAAAACATACTGAACTTCTTACACCACTCATGGTAAGTCTTCCACTCAAATTCGGTGGGCATATTCAACAGGTTCCCTATGACAGGCCAACCCTTTGGTCCCGGCGGGAGAGGGAGCGAACTATAAGGATCCCATTTCTTGAGGTAGAAGTACAGAAAAAGAAAGAAGAAAGAAACAGAGAGACAAAGATCGAGCGAAATCATGTCTGAAGTCGTCTGAAGTCCAGATAGATATGATGAATGGCACAAGTAGGGCACGACTATCACAGAAATACTTTTTTGACAGACAGAGTAAGGAGCGGTGCGGGTAAAGATAAAGACGGGGGTACCACATTTATAAGCCTTTTCTTCCCCATGTTTGTAAGTACCCCGCAAAGTATTCATCAGAGAGACGGCGGATCATACATGTTAGAGCCGGAAGTTATCAGACGATGTTGTACCCTTTGAATACATCTCGAAACGAACCCTTTTGGAGATACATATCATATACATATGACCATTAACAGTTAGGCCAATTTAGATTACGTAATACGCCTTGACAACCGCTTTGTTGTCAGGCGGGGCCCGGTGGCAAGAAAATCCCAAAATAAGGGATGACATATATGCATCCACCACAGACATGCAATATCTAACGATCTATATCTGTGAGTTCTGAACATCAGACAATTCAGCGCTCATGGAAATCCAATGATGATATCATCCGAGACTCCGGTGTCGGTTTTAGATAATCGTGGACATCGAACAGTTTACCCATGAGAGCCGAAGAGAAAATTTCAAAGCAGTCCACACCTTTTTTAAAAAAGAAAAAGTCAACAATTTATTACACGGAATGTGCTGATAGACCATGGCAGCTACACAGGGCAACTATTTAAATATGAAAAGAAAAAGGAAATAAGAAATGAAGTGAAATGTAGGAAACATGAAACTGTATGAGGGGACACTAAAACTTGAAGGTCATAAACTAGAAGGTCATGTGAAATATACGACTAAATCTATGTAATGCCTTCATGAAAGCAAAATGCACCTGGATTGGACTCAAGAAATGTGACAACATCTTTGAGAGATTCTTGCTTTGGGTTTCATGACTTCTTATATTGTCTGCAGCCATGTAGAATATGTGACCTTGTCTTGATTAGAGAGTTACTGCAAGGGCATGCAATAGATGCATTAGGGAAAAACATTTGTCTATATTCGCTGATGGAAGCATGATTAGTGATCAGTCTAGTGATGTGTACACACAACAAATTGGAGAGGCTAAAATGTTTCAGCCAGGCTCTGCCTTTCAAATAGGTAGGATGGATGGGGTTGCTGTCATTGTTGTTTAGATTGAGGAAATTCCTTCCCTTGTAGTAAGATGCTTGAAAGTATATTTGCTACTTTTTAACAATAGAATTGTATTCTTCTGCTAAAGTTCCACAATGTTTTGCTAGGCAAAACAAGGCTGAGTTTATGAAATTTTGATTCTTTGTTGACTAGAAGATGAGGAGGCTATTTATTGCCACTAGGGCAGTCCCAAAATGAAATCATATTACCAGAGTTTTTGTTAAAGAATCTTCTTAAGTTGCTGAATATAGCAATGGAATGTGGTTGGTATGGATGGAGGGACATGTCAAAGATTCTTTTGGCTGCTGGAATAGTATTGGTAACAATGACAATATGTGTGATGCCTGGTATTTGGGATGCTTGACTAATATTATATCTTACAGCAAAAAGTTTGGTTTCTGTGGATGTAACATTTATTGCATGATGAATAGTTTTCATAATAATCTTATGTTTTCTCTGAATATATGAGACCAAAGTGACAATGTTGTTTTTGACACTTGCATTAGAGATAATGAGCACAATTTCATGATAATTGGTTGAATCACTGTAAATATTCTTGAGTTTATTTTGATAAGCAGTTCTTACTTTGAAATTTTTACAATTCACTATATGAAAGGAAAAACAATCAGAAAAAGTATCTATTAGATAAAATTCTAGGGAAAGTTCTTTATTCAGATTGTCAAAGACAGAAAAGACTTGGTTAAGGTGGTTATTAATATCTACTATGGAATTCTTGACTTTCAAGCATTGTTTAGAAGTGAGACAACTTAGCCATATAATGAGGACTGGCTTATTTAGAATAATATACATCCAAAAAGAAGTTTAATGTATGTTGCTTAGAAAGAGATGCTACTTGGAGATAATGACATTCTATAAGTTTATCAAGATAAAAATGAATAGAGATAAGGCCAGCAATAGTCTCAACCCCTTATAAAGATAATATACAAAAGCTCTTATAATGTATAGGCCACTCTTCTTTGTATTTTCTTTAATTCTTTGAGAGGTTGATATAATAGTACTTCTTTGAAATACCAAAGCTGAAAGCTATATAAAGTAATAGAGAGAGTACAAGTTTTGTATAACAGACACTTGTATATTAGAAAGAGTTCTTTTATACTCTTAATAATGAATAGAGCTTTATTAGCATAATAACAAATATAGAGTCAAAAAGAAAGTTTTCTATCAAAGAAAAATTCTAAATATTACCATGTGTCTTTAAATCTAAGTATAGCACCACTTGCAGGACTGAGGTCTAGTAGAAGAGAATTAATAATATTTTTTAACCTAGAGAAGTAAAAAACCTCTGGTTTAATTGTCAGACCAAATTAATTAAAGAGTGTCATATCCTGTGTTCTGACTACATCCATCCTAACCCACAGTGTTATGACTTAAGTCTTAGAGTAAAGACAAAAGACTACTTTTGTATTGAGTAACACAAAAGAACTCAATAGAGTTTCAAGTACAAACTAGTTTATCTTATATACCATAGACCATAGTCTGTGTGTACATTACAACTAACCTACCCTAAAGTACATGTGCTTGTCATAAGACCAACATGTTATTACTATGCTGTATAATGTTATCTGTTCCAAGACTTTTTACAATTTTCTCTATGTTATCTTATTGTATGACTGTGACTGTTACAAGTGTCACGCTTTGTGACTTATGTGAATGTTACATGTGACATGATGTCACACTTTTGTCTAAGTCCAAAATAATAAAATAAGAAAAGAAACTTAAAACTAAAAAGAAAAGAAAAGAGAAATAGAATATAATTAAGTCCATTGTTCACAATTCTGACACACAGATAACCTCTTATCCCTCATCTACACTCCCCAACCTTCTCTGGTACAGATTATACCTGTTTATTCCACTTTAGAGATCTTTGCTGGTCTAAGTTAATTCTATAAATCTTTATTCTCTAATATTCAAGGATTACTAGACATCAGAGTAACTCACTTAGCAGTTACATTCCATATAGCTATCCTAGGTATTGTTATGATATGGTTAAGCAGTAACATTTTTCTTTTCCTTTTATCTATTTTTCTTGATTTAATGTTTCTTTTCTTTTGATTTTCTTTTTTCTTTTATTTTTATTGACAATGAAGAGGCACATGACTGCTGTCACATGACATATCACATGATGTGAAGTCATAGGCCTAGACTGGGCTGAAAGAGACTAGAAGAATGACATCAGGGCACATATATATGGCATGGTGTCCTTATAGAAGACATAAGAATGAGGCATGGACAGCATATGGACTTTAGGGCAAGGTTAAATTAGTGTTAGCATGGACCACATGTAATTTATATAAATAGGATAGCAATTCAGCAGAGACTTCTTATCGAGTTCTTTTGTAATCCCCATATCAATAGCCTACTGAGAGCTTTGCTACTTTGTGTAATTATTGGACTTTGTGTCTAGTGGTTGCCACAACAGGTATACTAACTAGTATATATAATCCAGTAGTCTATACTGAAATAATCATCTTGAAAATCAACTAAAACTAACACCTCTCTTCCAGTGTTAGTAATAATGCATTTTGAGTGGTTTTCCAACCCTCAAGTTCCCAAGTCCCAATCTGAAATATGCAACCTATACAACTAATAAAAACATAGCACATAAGCTGAAGTCAAAGATCATTTTGATCTATCTTCTACATTCTCAGATAATGCATAGCTTACTATTTTGGACTTCCAAGATGTCTTATCAGATTTCAGATAAATAAGATGTGAACTGTGTCTAATATTTGTTTTAAAATCATTGGAAGGTGTTGATGATTCAATAAAGAGAAGAACTAAGCAATATTAAATGCAAGAGTACTTGTGTAAAGATATTTTATCCATTCTGCTTATATAAGATAAGTTAAGAATAAACTTGTAACCTATTACTTATTACTTTTTCAATTAATTTGCCTAGTATATTAAGAAGAACAATAGGTTGGAAAGCCTTGAAATTATCATATGAATATTTGTTGGACTTTGAAATAATGATGGATGTTGATTTCTTGAAGTATAATGGTTAGTGACTGAGATTGATATAGACATTTACTATATTGACAATATTAGTAACACACTTAAGATTACTTACTATCTTTTTAAGATAGTTCCAAGAAATATGATCTGGGCCTAGAATAGATGAACTGCTACACTTTATAATAACATTGTTAAATTCTGCACTAGAGAACAAAGGCCATTCAGCTTGTTAACATGTAGTAATTTTATCAAGAAGATGCATATTAATAGGCTTATCTTGAGTAGAATTATAAGATTGATATAATGCTTGTTACAAACTATCTAGTTTGTTGCAGAGAAGTCTGTTAAATTTAATGGCTTCCATTGCTGGTAGTTTTTATTTCTTGACCCAATTTATAAGATTTCAAGACCTCTTGTTAGTTGAAGCAATTTCTTGAATTCTATTGTCAAAAAAACTTGTTTAGCTATTTTTACTATCTTCTTGTAATTGATCCAATCTTCTCTCCTTCTGGAAGCTTAATAGACTTCTAAGTCCCTTACACTTCTTATTCCACCATTCTTTAAATTATTTAGTAATATTGATAAGTTTAGAATACATGTTCTAAAGATCTTTAACAATAGTGGCAAATTCTTGAGTCATATGTTTTAGAGTATTACTGTTAAAAATATTAGTCATGTCAATATCACTTATCTTGTTTCTAAGTTCTTTGACAATTTCCTTTTCTTCTTCACTATTCTTAACAATAGTTTATTTTCAATAGTTTATTTTCAATAGTTTGTTTTCTTTCTTGAATAAATTCTTATTTGATGATGATTAATACCAATGGAGAAACATGATCAGAAGAGCTTCTTAAGTTTGGTGAAATATGATAGTTATTGAATTCTTTTGCTTTAGTGCAGAGAAATATTAAATCTATTACCAAATTTGAATCTTGATAATTATCTGAATATCAAGTAGATGCTGAATTGATAGATATTAATAAATCTAGATTCAGACTATCAGCTACTTCATGGAGTATATCAGAATGTATTGAGTAATGAGGATATAATGAATCTTAATTGCTATCTCTAATGTTGAAGTTATCTGTTATGATTAGAATATTGTTCAAATTCACCTCAGTATCCTTTAAGGCAATCTGCTGGTCATCTGTGTAAATATTAATAATAAAACACAGAATACTACAATTGAAAAAGGAGATAAGCTTAATATTATAATGATTAAAAATATCCTTTCTTAATGAAAAATATAACTTAACAAGCTTGATGTTGATATAAGTGATAACTCTTGGGTAATCTATCAACAATTAATAATCTTGTAAACATGATCCACAAAGGATGATGGAAAGCTCTTATAAAATCTTCACCTTCCTCAGACATAGAACTTGGAAGTTGTTAGATAATTGACCAAGAAGATTTCTAAATAAACAAGATACTGAAGTTCTTTTTTGTTTTCAAAAATTGTATCAGTGAGAAGCTTGTTATTTTGAACATTCTGTAAAAAAACTTGTAGAGGTTTTATAATTATTATTTGCTCTTGTCTATAGTTAAGCAAATTGAGTTGACTCTGATTTCTTGGAGCTCTTGAGATTTCTTTGTATGCCATTTTCTGTTAAATCTATGCTTTTGAAATGGATAAATGTTGCTATCTGCTTAGTATTTATCTTTATAATTAATATACTTGAAGGAGTGAATACAAAGCTCTCCTTTTTTGGTTTCAAGTATAAGAGGGTTAGTTCTAAATTTAGCCTTACAACACCACACAATCTCTCTGTGATGTTCAATTTTATAAGGACCATTGCACTTTTGTATTACAAACTTTAAGATTTTAGAGTAGGTCAAAAGAGAAAACCTTGTATATGATTTATACAAGAGAACTCAGTACAGAACTGTCTACCTTATATATACTAGGCTACTAGTCCATGCTACAGTACCATTAACCTACCCTAAAAGATATACATTATCCATAAGATTAGCATATGTCAAATACATTGTAATGATATTATTCCTTTCCAAACCTTCTACCATGTTCCATTATGACATGTGATCATGTGACTGTGTGACTGTGTGACTATCACATATGATGTCACTCTAATACTAATCCTAGATCCCAAAAATGGAAAATGAAAATGAAAAAAAGATACAAAATGAGAGAGAAAATAAAATAAAACAAAGTTCACTGTTCATTTTTCTGACATTTTGGCATTTGGAACCATATACAGCAGGAAAAAGTGGTATTTCCCCACTTCTAACAATTCTTGTATTAAGGAATACTAGGATTCATATTAGTTTCTCAGATAGTTATAATATATTGTTTTATATTGAAATATCTATTAATAAGACTCTTAGCCTTTGTATCATTTTGAGAGTCCCAAATGTCAACCCATATAACAGCTATATCAGACTTGGAAAAGACCTTGATAATATAAGAATAGAATGCTAGAACAACATTATTAAAAATATAAGTGTCTAAGATTTGAATTAGGGAAGACAAGAACTCATGATATTATTTAAGTTGATATTGTTTAACTCTTTAATGTATTTTTCCATTACATTCAAATCTGAAGTAGCTACTGCTTTGTTAGTAGTAATGATAATTCTTTTATTATTAAAATAAATGAAATCAGCTAACACTTCAGATTTTATATCTTTCAGAAGTTTGTTGATATTTAATATATAAATGTTTGCCTGAAAAACAATTGCATTGGAGTTATTTTTACTCATTGGTATGATAACCTGTTTTTTAGAGAGTCTTTTAGTAGTTATATTGAATTTTGGTTTACCCTTCTTTCTATTATTGTTAGTGACATTATATATTTTAATGATCTTACTAAAAGATAGACAGGTAAATGTTTTCTTGATTTTGAGAATATTCTCAATGTTACTTTCTATAGTCTGAGTAAATAACTGGGTCTTTAAATTGGAAGATTAGTTCTTCTTGTAATATTTAGATTTGGTCAGAATGCTTATACTAGGCCTAGAAGAATAGATGAAAGAGCCTTTAAAATATCAGCTTGTTTACTTTACCTTTGATTGTTCTTGAAATAATTTTGGAAGTAGATATACTATTCCTGTTAAAATGAGATGAAATACATTACTAAAAGATCCTGTCTTTGTTATTAACTATTAATTTGTTTTATTCAGATTCATAGATGACTGTTATGAGTTTCCAAGCTACAAAACCAAATTTTGTAATCTGGGAGATATCTGTAGCAGTTCTGTTACCTAATAGTCTTTGTTTAATGAATGCAGCTATATTTTATAGAAAATATGCAATATTCTTTATATTACTAGCTAGAAACTCATTAATGCCAAACAGATAAATTGGAGTAAAGTTACTGTTCTACAGTTGTGGATTAGCTAGTTGATTTGTCTAGTATAGTATGACCAAAGGTTCCAAATTAGGGAACAAAAACATATTGTTTATATTGTTAAAATTATTACTATGAGGTATATATAGAGTTTTCTACATATTCCAAAGGTGTATTGGTTTGAGAGAGGTTCAATTGCTTCTTACTCTCAACTTATTTGATCACAAAGTTAAGGTATTTGTGCTTGGAGGGAATTGAATCCTCAACCTCTTGAATACTCACTCAAGTACTCTCACCAGATCTTTAGTAATTAAAACTACTAGACTACTAAAATGTTAATAGTCTATATCTCACAGTGTGATTTCACTAGCATATTGATATTTATCAAAATCATAATCCAATCTTAGATAATGATTATGTAATTGTCTGATGTGCCACATTCACTAATACTAACACTAATAAGCTCAGTATTGTAGCAATTACTAACCAAAATAGTCAATAGCATACTATATAGTCTTATAAGATGAGAATCTTATAGAAATTACAAGATAACTTGACAAGAAGTCTCTGATGTATTCCTACACCATATATACTACTATTACAAGTCCTATCCTAAACTACATATGTTATCTATGAGTCTACTACACCATTGTCTTAAAGCAAATATACTGTAGTTATATTCTTGATGTTATTGCTCTAGTTTCTTCTACTATGTTTCAGACCCATGACATTAGATTATTTGATGCATCATGTGACTATGGTCACATGTCTCTTCATTATCCAAGAAATAAAAGAAACAAAAAAAAGAAAAAGAAAAATCAAATCAAAGAAAATAAATAAAGAGAAAAGAAAATCAAAATAAAATATAAGAGTTTAGACTTAACTTTTTGTAGGCCTAAATACCTTTATTAAATCTTATAAGAAATTTCTCCATAAATAACCTCTCTTACATCTATAATATATCTAACAATTCTTCTACTTCTCTTATACTTAAGTAGATTTCTCTAAAATATAGCTGAAAAACAAGCCACTCTTGAAAAACTATATTCTCAATATATAAAATATAGTAGAAGTTGTTTGAAAGTTGTTTAAGAATAGAATAATGCTATATAACCAAGATAGTTACATAATATATATAATATTACATAATAATGTACAGATAACAGTAATCATATAGTATAAACTATTATAAATAAGAAAATAAATAAAACTAAGTCCACATTCACAACTCTAATACTACTTTGAACTACTTTTTATCAGAATTGTAAGCATTGAACTGAGGATTGCTTTATTTTCTTTCTTATTTTTATTTTATTTTTGATTTATTTTCTATTTTGGGAACTAAGATTAGGGATTAGTATGATATTATAGGTTACAGTCACAAATTGTCACACAGTCATGTATTATAATGGAAAACAGTAAAAGATTCTAAAAGGAATGATATCATATAACATGTGTAACATATGTTAACCTTAAAGTAGACATATAGCTATTTAGAGTAGGCTAAAGTAGTAGAGTATAAACCAGTAGTCTTAGATATATAAGGTAGACAATCTTGTATAGAGTTTTCTATTAAGTTTTCTTATGTTAATCTAATATAAAGTTTTTATCTTTAACTAACTCTAAGGTCTTTGAATTGTAATACTAAGTTCTTCAAGTCCACTTCCAAAATATATAACCAGTACAACTAGTCAAGATACAGCATATAAGCTAAAGCCAAAGGTTGTTCTAACTTTATAATGAGATGTGAACACTAATATACAGAGTAGTTGTAGATAGAAACTCTGAGTATAAAAAACTAGAGTTTATGAAGTTTGTGAGTAAAAATCCTAAGTGAAAGTCCATGAAGTTTACTAGTAAGTAGATCTTCTTACAATTAAGCTATACTCAAGTAGTAACTTAAGAGTAGCTTTTATAGAAATTACAAGATAAACTCAACAAGAAGTCCTTGTTGTAATTTTAGATTATATACTAATTTTACATAGTTTGTATACTTCTACTTTTACTCTATTCTATTATTTGTGTATTTTACAATGTTTTTTTACTAGTACATCTTATCATGATATTATATTGTATGTCATGCTGTATAACCATAGTTGTTACAATTCAATAACATTAGAGTGGATTAAAGAAAGGAACTTTGTATTAGAGTTAACATAAGAAAACTCAATGAAGTTCTTAGTATAATGTATCTACTTATATATACTAACTAGTGATGGTCTGTGCTCAACTATTTCTAGTCTGCTCTAAAGACTATGTGTTAGCTATAAGGTCAACATGTGTTGTATATGTTATATAATATTATTGTTCTTGGGCCTTCTACCATGTTCTATATGTTTCCATGATTGTGTGACTGTTACTGTGACCATGTCATCAGCTATGACTGATGTGTGACAGTATGATTGTGACATCACTCTAACTCTAACTCTAAATCCAAAAAGAAAAGAGATAGAAAAAGAAAGAGAAAAATAAAATAAAATAAAAAAGGAAAAAAAGATATAAAATTGAAAAAATAGAGAAAAAGTAAATCAAATATAAATACAGGAGTTTCAAACAGATTATAAAAAGAGAAGTAGAAGGTTAAATAGTCTTGGACAACTACTGGTACCAAAAAGAAATACTAGTATTTAATCAAGTAGAAAAGCTTTAGTTTAAAAGCTAATTCTTGGGAAAATATCTTCAATATATTTGTACTAGATTGGATAACTAAGTTTTACTACTTAAATTTTAAAGCTTTATAGTTCATCTAGATAGCTAACTTCAACAATATTAAGTTTTAACCAGTCTCTCTTGCTTTAGGTTATAGTAATCTAGATAGAATGGATATTGTTGTAGTTACTACCAAATAAAGATAGTTAGTAGCTTATTCAAGTAGTCTTAGAGAAAAATTCTTATAGAAATTATAAAAGAACTTAACAAAAAGTTCCTATTTTATTTTACATATACTACTTTACATTGTTTTATCCTAATATCTATACAATGTCTAACATATACATACTATATAGATAACATACTATATAGAAAATATACTATAATTATATACTCTAATGTTATATTTTCAGTATTTTCATTGTATATTATATTTTTCTGATTATAGACATTATCATATAACATATCATATGATTATAGTCATATACCTCTTTATCACTCAAAAAAAAAGAAAAATTAAATCAACAAAAAGAAAAGAAAGTTCAAATAAAATATAAGAGCTTAGAGTATATTATAACAGATATAAGAGAACTAGCTTTTTTGTATCCTCAAGCCTATTAACTTTTCTCTTCATTATCAAACTCCATAAACTCTAACAATATATTAAACTCTATAATACTTCATAGTATAACTTTGCTCTTTACTTACTATTATATACTTACTACTTTTTATTTTCTCTCAACTCTAAAGTTGTTAGATATAGTTTATATCTTATTATCCAAGATCTGATGAAGGTCTCTTAGAAGTCTAAATGAGTTATTTATATATTATCTAAGGTTATATCCTGTTTTCTAACTATATCTGTTCTAACCCACAGATAACTCTCTTATCTACACTTCTCAACCTCTTCTAGTGTAAATTATATATCTCTATTTCACCTCAGATATTCTCACTGGACTCTTACTAACTTCATAAAACTCTGTCTCCTAATATCTAAGGATGACTAGAAATCAGAGTAACTTACTTAACTATCTCTGTTCCAGATAACTATTCTAGATAGCATATCTAGTATATAATCTGGCAGTTTACACTATATTAGGAAAATTGACTAAAACTAAAACTTATTTCTGGTGTTGGTGACAACATATCTTGCTACTCTCTAGTAATTTTTCATTTGTTGAGTTTCCCAAGTCCTATCCCAAAATATGTAACCAGTATAGGTAGTAGAGGTGTAGTATACAAGCTAAAGCCAAAGGTTATTCTGACTTATTTTCTGCATTTTTAGATAATGTATTAATTACTTATCTGAACTTTTGAGATACTCTACCAAATCTTAGATAACAAGATATGAACCATGTCTAACATCTATAAATCATACTGATTACATATTTCAGAAGAGTACTTTAAGAAAACTAGAAAGACATAACTACTGAAAGATAGTTAAGTATGTTGTTACCAATATTAGAAGATAGTATTAGTTTTGGTTAATTTTCAGAATACAACTATAACAGTGTAAATTACTAGTTTATATACTAAGTATACTATCTAGAGTAGTTATCTGGAATGGAGATTGCTAAGCAAGTTATCCTGGTTTTTAATAATTCTTAGATATTAGAAATGGAAGTCATGGAGTTGACAAGAGTCTAGTGAGGATGTCTGATGTAGAATGAAGGTGATTAATCTGCACTGGAAGAGATTGGGAAGTGTAAATGAGGGAAAAGGTATTGTTTGTAGATTGGAATGAATATAGCTAGAATGAAATATGATAATAGTCCTCTATTATTATGTAAACTCTTGTTTCTTTCAGATTAGTATTCTAGATAATTTATTATTTATAAGCTATTCCTAATCATGTTGATACAGTTATTCTATAGTTAGATTAGTAGTATTGACAAGCAAATATTTGTATAGTAAATAGAGAGGAGGAATAAGGAATATAATATGGTTTAAAATATATACTAAAAGCATAGTGTTAGAGTAACTAGCCAAAGTCTATAAAATTATGTAGAGTTTACAATTTTTAGGAAATTCTAAGTTGTATTGTTTATTGTTACTAAGTATATAACTTATCTTTAAAGAATTAATAAAATAAAGTTTTCTGGGAGTAACAGCTGCTCTAAATACTTGAAAGTCTATTCTAATTAGACAAAATATTAGATTAAACATTTATAAACCTAACTATAAAATGATAGAGCCAGTGTCAAAACTTATTTAAGTAAACTTAGGCTGTTTTTTATTTTTACTTTTTTACTTTTATTTTTAGTTTAGTTTTTCCTTATTTCTTTATATAAACTTAGCAAGAAGAAATAAGATTATTAAGAAATAACAGAAACTAAATATGTTTGAACTATAGTATCAAAATCCAATCTTAGTCACATTACTTCTTTCTCTTTTATTACCATCTTGTATGGTAGTGTTTATAAGAGAATTAGCAAATACATTTTACTTGGCAAATTCTAAAGCTTCTACTTCTATTTCAATAGTTCAAAACTCCTCTAACATGGAAATAGATATTGATATAGACATTATTAGAGAAAGATTAATGTTAGAGTTGCAAACCTTAAACTCAACATATTCTTTCATTTTTATCTTTCTTTCTCTTTTCTTTCCTTTACTTTTACTTGTACTTTTACTTCTTATGGACAATGAAGAGGCACATGACTGTAGTCACATGACATATAATATGAGGTGATGTTATAGGCCTAAACTCAAGGAGAATGAGATATGTTAATGGAATATTTACTTTATGGAAAATATATGGCATATTCATAGTTAAGATATGGACATTAGGGTAGGAGTATTTATCATTAGCACAGACTAGGATCTTTTAGTATATAAGGTAAACAATCTCATACAGAGTTCTCTATTGAGTTCTCTTATATAAACCCTATACAGAGTTCTATTTATTGATTTATCCTAAGATCTTTGAGTCATAACAATTAAATTTCTCCAACAAAAGTATAGTTCAAGAGAGTCATCAACACATTCAAATACCTTATCTGTTTCATACCACAAAAGTATGGAAATTCAAAATAACAATCCAAGCTGGAGCAAACAGATAGATATAGTAAATAGAGAAAGATTTTCTCTTTCATATATGATACCTAAGAAAGAGAAGGTTGGAACAGTTGAACAGAAAATTGACAACAGTCCTAAGACTGAGATATAAGATGTGTACAATAAGACTTCTACCCTAAACAATATATCTACTCTTTAAGGTGAAAGCAAGACTATTAATACTAATATGTGTTTATCTCTGAAATTTACAAACATTCCAATATCTTACAACTTAGAGCAACCAGTCATACAAAATATCTGGGATAGAGAAGTCTATCCATTTTTATTTTTGGTACTATGGAAATTTTGGAAATTAATTCAAAAAACATGTATACTTCACTCTTACAAATGGCTAACTTTATTAAAAATAAAATGGTGGATGGCAGCAAATTAAACAATCTTAAACAACTCCAAGGCTTTGGCAAGGCAGCATAGACCTTTATCTCATCTATTTACAAAGTGGGTTGGGATATATTAGAAGTGAATAACAACAAAAAGATGTTCAAGCAGTGTATGGCTTCAAAATTCACTTTCAAAATCAAAGGTGATAAACCTGTCAAGAGGACCAAAAAATCAAAGAATAAGTAAGTAGAAATTGCCAGACTTCCACCTCTTATTCCAACTAGGCCATTAAAGGAAATTTTGGAAAAATAAAAAATTTTCAAGAAAGGTAACAAAACTAAGGAAATTGCTAAACCTTCTAAATAGTTATATGCTTAATTATTAGCTCCAAAGATCAAAGAAATACTGAAAATCAAGAAAACCTTTTCCAATCTCTCAGATAAAAAGATTAAAAATATTCACAAAGCAATCAATAATTCTGATAAGCTCAAGTCAAAAATTAATATGACAACCAAAGGCCTTTCAAGAAAGCAAGTCATCATTCCTATAAATAACAGAAACAAACTCAAATTTATCTCTTCTTTGAGTACATATATTGTCAACATCAATAGTATGCTTAGAACTATCAAATCTAACATTATAGTAGACTTTGTTCATATGGAACAACAAAGCATTGTCATTACTATGAACAAAGTCACTTCCCCTCTGAACGTACAAACCATTGAAAATTATATCAAGAATATTGATCAAATTCAATTAAGTGATGTAGAAGCACCACAACTTCCTCAATCTAAATTCTATCTGAAAATGATAAATATTCCATACTTAATGGAAAATACTAACATGCCTATCAACTCTAGCATAGTTGAAACTATCCTAAAATAAAACTATATTTTCAATAATATTTCATTTACATCCAAATCTCAAGTTATCAAGATGTTATCCAAGTCAGATATGGCCATTGTTTGGATAAACATATGAGATATTCAAAGTAAAAGTAAGACTAAATGTCTCATTAATAGGTGCTTTGATATTGGAAGCTACATTGCCACTATTCAAGGAGCAAACATAAACCTGGGTGTTTTCCAGTGCAAAAAATGCTGGAAATAAAAGTATACTACTTTTTCATGTAGAACTCAAGAATCTAAATACATCAAATACAATGGTTAACACAAGTTGGAACATCACTGATATTTTACTTGGTACTGTAATATGTCAATATTACTAAGCATCCTAAAGCATAGTAGAATAATGAAAACTAATCAAAATTAGCAAAGTATAGATCCTCCAGACAACTAGAGAATTGGAAAGTGTTTGGTTAAGAAATCAAAGTAAATATTCTTTGACGATAAAATTCAAGAAATAGCATCAAAAAATCAAGGATCCTGGAAACTTATGAATTAGATCAGGAAGTACAAACTCCTAGCTATTGAAGCTATTTATTTTAATAATTGACCATACATTGAGCTTAATGATTTATAACAAGCTTTTCATCAATCTTTCAACTCTGCTCAGAATTGTCAGATCAATTCTAGTATATTGAACAAAATTTGAGACAGGCCTGTAATATCTTAGATGCCTTTTTTGAGCAAGGATTTCAAAAGCACTATCATCAAGTGTAACAACTTGTCTATACTAGGTGTCAGGAGTACAGTATGAAGTACATATATAGTACCAGCCAGATGTCAAAGCTAAGCTTGACATTGCGCACTTTTAGCATAGCTGGTTCAGTGGCTGGTCTGTTCCTAACACTAGGACCAGATAAAATGTCTTGGAAATATCTCAAAGCAATAGTCAAAGATAAAATATTGTTATTTATCATTATTCCTAAGCCTAACAAGGCTTCATATGACTCTTCTAAGATGTTCTAGCCAATTGTCTTATTAAATATACCCAGCAAACTTATTGAGAAAATTATTAGGGAAAGGCTTCAATTCCAAGCCATTTCAAATAATTTTATTCATCCTAATCAATTAAGAGAGCTGAAACAATAGTCTACTACTGATACTGGTGTTCTCCTAACTTACTTGATTCAAGCAGGATAGGTCAAAAATCTTCAAATAAGCACATTAGAATTTGATATCACTCAATTCTTCTTATTTCTGAATCACCAATTTCTCCCATTAATTATAGTCAAAGCTGGTTTTGATCCAAAAGTTTTATCTTTCTTTTCTAATTATTTAGTGAGTAGAAAAACCCATTACATTTGGAACAACTTTTCTTCTCTCTTTTTCAATATTGATATTGGTATAAGACAAGGTTTAGTCTTATTGCCAATTTTACCAGCTCTTTATTTTTTTCCAATTTTTCATATCTTTGAAAAAAGAATTAAAAATCTAAAAATTCCAATAACACTTATCTCTTTTGTAGATGATGGTATTTTTGTTTTACAAGAAAAATCATTTGAAAAATCCAATTCTAATCTTTCCTATAGTTACAATGTTATTTTGTCTCTTCTTATATAATTTGGACTTATAATTGAACATAGAAAAACTGAAGTTTTTCATTTTTCTAGGTCATATACTTTCAATCCTCCCTTTTTAGATCCTAGTAGTATTAGAGGTTCTATTCTTTGTTCCAAAGAGATGTGATAGTATCTAGGCCTTTTTTTAACAACATATTGACTTTTACTCAAACAAAGCTATATCAACTATAAAGTATATGAAGATGCTTAGCAATTTATCATGAGACTTAAATTCCCAACAAAAATGTCTTCTTTACAGAACATATATATTACCTATCACTTTCTATGGGTTCCCATTATAGCATTATTCTGATACACCTCTTATATATCTATTCAAGGAACTTTGTAAAATACAAAGAAGAGTAGTATTATGGATCTTAGGAGCTTTTTGTACTTCTCCTACTATAAGTATTGAAGTATTAGCCAGTTTGGTTCCTATTCATCTTTACCTTTAGAAAAAAAGTGGTTACCACCAACTCAGAATTTCAACCAATAGCTTAAGATCAAGAGCTCCATTATAGATGCTAATAATCATCTTAATGACATTTTCCTATCTTTTGATTCTCATAACCATGAATTCTCTCCTGGTACTTGGTTAATTGACATTTTCCCTAGCTATTTTTATTTTCATCATGCTATTTACAAGAATAAAGAAAGCAAGAATGCTCATATTCACAAATTAGATAAATATGTCTTTTATACTTCAAGCAATTCCAAATCAGCTATAGTAATATCAGATACTAGCATCAAGAATAATATTACCAATATCCATTGTGCACATCTATTTATATTCAAATCCTGTCATGAAAACTATTCATCATGGTGTTAATGTCACATCTACAGAAACTGAACTTTTTGCTATCAGATATGGCATTAATCAGGCTACTCAAATCTCTGATATCTCTCACATTATTGTGGTCACTGATTTGATTCAACAATCCACTCATATCAAATCCAACTGATAGCTATATTGAAAGAACATAGGTCCTTTTTCAACAAGAAATCTTCAAACTCAATCAAGTTCTGGGATTGCCTTAGCAGTAACAAATAGCCCCTTCACTCTATAGTTGATAGTAAGATAAAGAAATTCAATCTTACTCCTCTACTCCCATGCAAATTACCTTGGGACTTTGAAAGAAAAAGTGAATGTGACAACATTCTACAGAATTAGAAAATGACATTTCAAGTATCTGAAGCAAGAGGGAAACACTTCCTTGACCTCCTTTATAATGATCTCTACCTTTTAGAACCTTCATACTCCAAAGAAGGTCTATGGCTCAGATACTTTGATCATTCAAATTTGCTATGCACCAGAGCTACAAGAGCTATTGTTAATTATGCTCTTATAGGAGAGTATCATCTTTGTTTCTTTCCTAAAGAAAACTTTAGTTATCCATACAGTAACTATTCAATTGAAACAAAACATCATATCCTTCACAAATGCAGGAGGTTTAACAACTATTGGAATCTGAGATGAGACACTATAGGTCATTTTGTGTTCTTGATATTTAATAGCAATGCTTTCTCTTTCAGAAAAAGTATTACATAGCAGTACTTCTCCCAATTTCACTATAGTATTTATTCCCTTTCTCCTTCTTTCTTCTTTCTTTTTCCTTAGTCTTTTTCTTTTTAGGTACATATTGTTTGGTCTTATGTAATGTAGTTACAAAGTAGCTACCATGGTTTGCCTATGCACTCCATGTAATAAATTGCTGATTTAAAAAAAATCCAATCTTAGTAATGATGTTACTGTTGACAATTGAAGATATTATTTTTATCAAGTGTTCCAGAACACCTGATTGAAATGAACTGGTAGAGTACTTAGAGCCCAGGGTTTTTCTCTGGAATTTTGATATGTTTATGCCTTGATTACTTTAATAGCTAAGTTCTCATTGACAAAAATAAGTATTAGTCATAGGCAAGGTAGCTCACAATCATAAACTTAGATTCCTCTGGAGTTTAATGCTTCCATGCTTCCACTTAATTGTCCTACACATCCTCAATATCTGCAGACTTTTGCTTGGAGTGTAAATTATACTTAATACTAGAGAACAATAGAACAAGAAAGAGGAATAGAATAGATAAGACACTTTTTAAGTGGAAAATAGCTACTATTCATCTATAGCAGATAATAATATATCAATTTCATGTACTACTAGAGCTGTAACAAAAAATGAAAATGAAATGCAAAAGATGACACCATCATTGCTTCTTTCTCTTGTACCACCATCTTACATAGTAGTACCCATAAGAGACTTAGTAAATATACATATTCCAACAACCTCCATTAGTTTTATACAATTAAATCTGTATCCTACTATCAACATGGAAAAGGACATTGTTATAGCCCCTACAAGGGGGAGAACTCATCAAGAGATACATTAGTCAGCTCTACCATATCATCCAAGCCATACTACAAATGTATGGAAATCCAAAACCTCAATCCTTTGTGGTTTGGTCAAATAGAGGATAAGTGTTTTCCTCAATCTTCAAGCACTAATACAGAGGAGAGTAATATCTCCAACAGTTCAGGTACTGGCAGTAACCTCAAGGGCAAGCAATATGAAGACAATGTGGCTCTAGCCCTAAACTGCATGAGGCCCTCTCATGTAAAATACATGGCAAATGGCCAAAATACTTTGGACATAGCATACATTAAAGTCCTGATCAACTATGATATCAATGTATCTACAGAAGCTAATGCTTGGGATGGTGAGACTTATCCCATCTTCAGACATATGGAATTTTTGGAAATTGATGCCAAAAACATTTTTACTTCTTTACTATATATGGCTAATTTTATCAGAACAAGGAAAGTACAACAGAGTAAAATTTTGGACATGGCTGAACTACAAGATTTTGGTGAAATAGCATGAAGCTTCATTTCATCTATCTATAAGGCAGGTTGAGACTCTATCCCTATTAATAATTGAAATGTCTCTTTCAGGAATGCAGTCACTAACAAGTTGATACTGAAATTGGTAAAATCTACTATTGACAGGTCTTTAAAAGATCCAAAAGGCAAAGAACCAGAAATTGCCAAAGTTCCTTCTTCTATTCCTATGCATCTACCTAAGAAAGTCTTAGAGAAATCCAAATTCTTTGGCAAAGACAACAAATCTAAGAAAACAACCAATTCTAATATCAGAAAGTTATATGCTCAAGCAACCAGCTCTAACATCTCAGACATCCTGAAACTTAAGGATAACTTCCCTAACCTTCTAGTAAAGAAGATTGAAGAAATCCAGAGAATTATCAATAATAAAGATAAAGTAAAGCCTCAATTGAACATAACCATGAAAGACCTACCTAGGAAACAGGTAATTGTTCTGATGAGTAAAGTCACCATTGACAACATCTTAGCATTAGCACATAAACATATCACTAACATTAACAGAGCTCTAAAAACATTAAGTCAAATATTATAGTCAACTTTATTTGTCCAGATAATTTGGGAATAATCATTGTTTCCAACTTGATAGCATTACAATAAGACCTCCAAGTCATGAAAAGATATGTGAAAAGCATAGACAATGTGAATTCAAATAATATCTAGGTTTCCAAGACTTCCTCAATCAAAATCATACTTAAAGATCATAGGAATCCTATTTTCATGGAGAGCACTAACACTCTTATTAGGTTAGATAATATCAAGGCAATAATCAAAGCCAACCAAATCTTCAATGATCTAACACTTGTATTAAAACTGAGAGTTATAAAGGTCTTCCCTAAGTCTAATATGGCTGTCATCTAGATTGATATTTGGGACACTTAAAGTGGAAAAAATGGTAAAATACTGATCAACAGATACTTTAACATTGAAAGACATATTGTCACTATTCAAGGAGTGAATATAAATCCAGACATCCTCCAGTGCAAAAATTGCTAAAAGTAGAAACATAGCACTTTTGCATATAAAATCCAAGGTTTAAAGTGTGCCAAATACAATGGACCACACAAGAGTAAACACCACCACCAGTTCACTTGGTACTGCAAAGTGAACTTCAAAACAAACCCTCCAAGGCTTAAAACAAAGCAAGGGGAACCATGTCTCCATTTTTTCAAGTGCTCAAATTGTAAGGGCAATCATTAGGCAGATTTCAACTTATATTCATTCTGGAAGCATAGGTTCAACAGGGAGTGGCAAAAAAGAAATATCAAGAAATCTGTGACAACAGGAGCAAATCAATTCACTTGGATATGAGCAGTGGACAAGTATGATTATAAAGAATATCAAAGTTTTTTTTCCAGAATGTTTGGAAGAACAATCTGCTTACTAACACAATCCTCAAGACTCATATTTCTTTTGATGTCATTTTTATTCAGGAACCATCATGGGTAACTATTTACTTAATACCAAGTTCAAAAAGTGAAGATGGAGAAACATTGGTAAAAGTACTGAATTATTCCAACTGGCTAACCTTTTCCAGAACCTCGTCATGTGCTAACAACTCTCTAAGATTTGTCATGTATATAAACATTAGATTCTCTTCCCTTTGTTTTTCTCTTTGCAAAGACATTTTCAACCACAGAGATATCTCTATTATATCTTTCTTCAACCAAAATGACATTTTCTTTTTGATTAATGTATATTCAGACTCTTCTCAATTGGCTTTAAAATGTCTCAAGAATACTGAAGCTAACATCAACAATGTCCTGATCATGATTTCAATATTAGAGACAATTTTTGAGATCCTAACTACCTACACTATTCTATCCATAGTGACTTACTGTTTGATATTGCTGACTCTTTTTTTCTTAGTCTTTCCATATCTATTAACTGAGTTTCTACTAGGTGTCTTGATAACAATCAAGACTCTAATTCAGTCCTAAACCTGATATTCTTAAGATTCAGGTCAGATGAACTTAGCAACCACTATATCCATCCCAACTGGTATTTAGTATTAGATCACACCCTGCTTACAATCACCATATTTATTGTCAAAGAACACATTCAAACTAAAAAGTGTACAATAGTCAAAGACAGTGAGAAAGAGAAAACCTTCATCAATAAAGTAATAAAAATCATTAAAGATATCAACACTAATAACCTATTAGATGCCATCTCTCTTAAAAGTGCAGTTTGCTCCTTTACTTAGTCTTTGGATATCATATGGGAAAAAATTCAAAAATTGTCAATATCACCAAGCACTCAAAGAGTTGGTGGGACACAAATTGCAGTGAGGATCTTGAGAAGTATAGGTCATCCAAGTGTATTGAGGATTGGAAGCAATTCAAAAATACAGTCAAGTCTACTAAATGTTTCTTCTTTGACCTTAAGATTCAAGAAATTGCCAACAAAAAACAAAGTCTGTGAGAACTCATAAATTGAGTCAACAAATGTAAGCTTCCTGCTGTTGAAGCTATCAAGTACAACAGCCATCCTTGTTTAGAAATCAATGATCTCTGGCATGCCCTTCATTCATTATTCAACACAGCTCAAGACTGGCAAATTGACATCTGTGCATTAGATGAAATCCCAAATGAACATTTTATAATATGGGTTCCTTTCTCAGAGGAGGAATTTACTAGTTTTATTGCCAAATATAACAATTCATCAACTCCAAGTCTGGACAAACTATTATAGAGACACTTCAAGAGTATTATTCAGAACAAAGCATGTCTTAAAACATTGCTGATGCATATTTTGAACTAGGTCATTGGCCTTCCCAATTTAAAAATTCTACATTCATAATTATTCCCAAACCCAACAAGAAGTTGTATGACTCCCCTAAATCTTTCAGACCTATCATCTTTCTCAATACCATAGGAAAACTTGTTGAGAAAGTCATTGGTGAGTATCTTCAATTCTATTCAATCTCCAACAACTTCATCCATCCAAGTCAATTGGGTGGCCTTAAACAAAGATCAATGACTGATACAGAGATTACTCTTACTCATTTTATCTGATCAGGATGGGTCAAGAACAATATGACCAGTACTTTTGCTTTTGACATTGCCCAATTCTTCCCATTACTAAATCATTGCATGCTTCCTCTCATTCTTGAGAAAGCTGAATTTGACCCTAAGGTCATACATTTCTTTTCAAACTATCTAGTAGAAAGGAAAACTCAGTACTTTTGGAACAACTTTTTTTCTCCCTTTTTTAATGTTGACATTGGAGTGGGACAAGGCTTAGTTCTGTCTTCCATTTTATCTGCTTTGTATTTAGCTCTAGTTTTTATATTCTGGACAAATGCCTAAAAATCCTAAAAATTCCAGTTTCTATTTTATCTTTTATTAACAATGGTCTTATTGTTGCCCAGAGTAAAACACTAACAATCTTGAACTCATTTCTCTTTTGTAGTTATAATATTGCTTTTTCTCTTTTGGAGAAATTTGGTCTCATCATGAAACATGAAAAGATAGAGGTATTTTATTTTTTTTAGGTCATATGAGGTATTTGATCCCCTCTCTCTCAACCTTTCTGCTTTAGGAGGCCCTATTCTGTGCTCCAGGAACACATGGAAATACCTGGGATTCATCTTTGACAGAAAGTTATCTTTCCACCAGCATATCAACTACTATGCAAACAAAGCTATATCAACTATCAAGTGTATGAAGATCTTTGGAAATTCAGTTTGTAGTCTCATCCCTCACCAGAAGCATCTTTTATACAGAAGTTGTATCCTTCCTATTACCCTGTATGGTTTCCAACTATGGTTCTACAACAAAGCACTGCTATCATATTCCCTCAAGAAATTGAAGATGCAAAGAAGAGTGGCCACCTGGATCCTTGGCACCTTTTGTACCATGCCCTCCTTTAGTATTGAAGCAATTGCAGGTCTTATTCCTATCTATTTGCAAACTTAGTAGAAGAGCTCAACTTAGAGCTCATTTACTTCTTCACAATCATATTCTTTAGTCACTACTTGAGTCAAGACCATCACTATGCAATGATTCACATTGTTTCTCATTAGATTCGCTCATTCCTCATTAACAGAAAATGATCAAAGGTTCTGTTATTGATATGGACAATAGATTTAACAAAGTATTTCCTACATTTGACCCACTTAACAAGGAATTTTCTCCTAGTTCTTGTATTATTGACATTTTCCCTAGCTGTTTCTCTTTCTATCCTTCTGACAAGTGAAGTGAAAATAGTCTCACATCTCGATTGTGCCAACTGGATAAAGTAGCAATCATCTCCTCTTTGGATCCCTCCTATGCTCTCATCATTACTGATGCTAGTATCAAAAACAATATCGCCATCTCTATTGCTCACATTTATGTCTGTAACAAACCCATCATTAAAACCATATACCATGCTGTGAACATCATGACCACAAAAGCTGAACTCTTCACTATTAGATGTGGCATCAATCAGGCCACCAGTATACCTGACATTGCTAAAATCATTGTCATTACAGATTTGCTCCATGTCACATGAAGAATTTTTGACTCTTCATCACATCTATTCCAAGTTCATTCTGTATCCATTTCAAATGAGCTCAGAAGTTTCTTTCTTCAAAACTCCAACAACTCAATTAAATTTTGGGAATGTCCAAGTCAGTGCAATTGGTCCCTTCATAAAGCTGTTGATAGGGAATCAAAACTTTTCCTCATCCCTCTTTATCCTTGCAAGTCATCTTGGGACTTCAGCAAGAAAATCAAATGTGACAACATCCTAGCCACTTGGAAGATGACTTTTCAAGCCTTGGACTTAAAGGAACACCAGTTCCTTGAACTATGTGATGAAGATAAAAATCCTTTAGAACCTTCATATTCTAAAGGCAGTACTTGGCTCAAATACTTTGGGCATTTGAATTCTCTTTGTGCAAGAGCAACAAGAGCAATTGTCAATCATGCTCCAATTGGTGAATACAGGTTGAGATTCCTCCATCAGGAAGATTTCAGTTGTCCATGTGGTGACTACCCCATTGAAACTAGGTGTCATATTCTTCATGATTGTAGAAGATTTAACAAATATTGGAATCTGAGAAGAGATTTGATAGGTCACTTCATCCTCTTTTTGGAATTTAACCATAGGGCATTTTTGTTTGAAGATGCCATTACCTAGTCATCATAGCATCTTTC
>Ga0157368_1000191_pt1 | contig 29381 bp, 33 predicted proteins | sample AttbisABBM3_FD_113146 | JGI IMG/M metagenome (GOLD analysis project Ga0157368, IMG submission 113146) | Fungus gardens microbial communities from leaf cutter ant in Botucatu, State of São Paulo, Brazil - Atta bisphaerica ABBM3 | ecosystem: Host-associated > Fungi > Mycelium > Unclassified ... | reverse complement strand
GTGTGACAGCGTGATCTTGTCCCTCTAACCCTAACCCTAGTTCTAAAAATAGAAAATAGATCGAAAATAAAAGAGAAAATAAAATAAAAATGAAAAGGAGAAATAAAAATTAAGTCCACCTTCGGCAATTCTGACACACTATATGATTGATATCTTGATTAGTGACTGCTTAATTTATCCCGCAACATATAGCAAAAAGTTTGGCTTCAGTTATGGTGATGTTGATAGCTCTGTGCAATGTTTTGATGACAGGTTTATTGTAGAAATGAATGTGTGATATTGAAGTGGCAACATGATTCTTGATACTAGTGTCTAACATAACAATTGTTGATGAAGGGTTAGATGATGCCCTAAATGTGATTTTGTCCAATTTTTCAATGTGTTTTTTCAAATTGGGAAAGCGAAAATGGAAAGAGAAATGATCTGAAAATAAATCTATAAGTCTATTTCCAGGTTCAAATTCCTTGTTAAAGAAAGAAAAGGATGAAAAAAACTTCATTACACTTATTGTCCATATCAATGAGTGGAGATTTCAATTAAATTCTCTACTTGGCTATGAGATAGTCTATGGAAGAGATGTGACAACTTCTCTCTTGCATCTTGTTAGAGCTGAGAATATTGCTGATGATGTGGTTGGATGGGAGAGATGATTTGCATAAAAGAAATCAACTGTAAAGTTTTCTGAAATAAAGGTGTATAGGAACTAGACCTGATATAGCCTTGATCCTTGGCATAAAAGATGTATGGAATGCTTCTGAAATCTATAAAGCTGCTCTTCATTGCATCTTTCATAACATGTTGAGGTGATAATGAGTTAGGGCTTTGTTATAGTACTAAAGTGGAAAACTATATAGTGCGATAGGTAAAGTGCAACATCTGTAGAGTTTTCTCTTTTGGAGCAGATTGATGCCTCTCGATGAGTTACCAAGCAACTTCATACATTTGATTGTAGAAATCGCCTTATTTGCATAGAAATCTATATGATTTCTGAAATTGAGTTTGTGATCAAAGATAAACCCAAGGTATTTCCATGTGTCTTTAGAGAGTAAGACTGGACCTCCAAGAGAGGATAAGTCAAGAGGAGGTGGGTTAAATAAACCATGAGATCTAGAAAAATGGAAAATGTCAGTTTTTCCATATTCTACAACAAGACTGCATTTTGTAAGTAAAGACCATTGTCCACAAAAGAGATAATGGAAATAGGAATTTTTAGGATTTTTAAACGATTTTCAAAAGAATGAAAAACAGGTGATAAATAGAGAGCAGAAAGAATAGGAGAAAGAGCTGATTCTTGACCAACTTCAATGTTTACATTGAAAAAGAGAGATATGAAATCATTCCATAGGTATTTTGTTTTTTTTCCTACTAGGTAATTCTTGAAGAACATTGAAATTTTTCGATCAAGTCTTGCTTTGTCCAGGATGAGGGGGAGGAGTTGATGATTCAGGGAGGGGAAAAATCACACTATGTTGAATGCAAGAGTACTAGTGGTAAGGTTTTTAGCCTATCCTGAACAAATAATATAAGTTAGTGCAACTCCTGCATCTGTGATGAATCTTAGTTTTAAACCTCCAAGTTGACTAGGATGAATAAAATTGTTGGATATTGTGTGGAATTGGAGACATTTGCTAATCATTTTTTTGACAAGTTTCCCAATAGTATTGAGAAGAACAATTGATCAATATGACTTGGGAGAGTTGAACGTAGCCTTGTTAGGCTTGGGAATGACAACTGTTGTAGAAGTTTTGAAATGAGTCAGCCAATGTTCCAGCTCTATGCAAGCATTAGCAATGTTGATGAACTTGCCAATACAATCTTTGTCTCTGATAATTGATTTGATATGGCTCCATGTAAGTTTGTCTGGGCCTGGTGCCGATGAATTGTTGCATTTTTTGATTGCATTGATAATTTTGTTCCTGGAAAACGACTTCTACTTGATTGTAGGTTTATCTGGAATTTCATCTAGAAAATGAGTATCGACTTCTCTTTCTTGAGCAGAGTTGAAAGATTTGTGAAGAGCATTCCATAAGTCTTCCAATTCAATGCATAGTTGTTCTTTGTATTGAATAGCTTCAATCACAAGTAGTTTACATTTCTTGACCCAATTCATAAGTTCCCATGGGCCGCATTTCTTGTTTGCAATTTTGTCTATTTTTTCGTCAAAGAAAGAACACTTAGATTTCTTGACCATACTTTTGAAATCCTTCCAATTTTCTAGACTGCGGAATTGTCAATAATTTTGTAGCATATGTCGCCAATCTTTGTTCCACCATGCTTTGGAGTATCTTATTATATTGACCGTTTTCAAATATTTGAACCAAATGTCTTCAATATTGGTTGCTAAGTGTTGAATAATCTCTTCTAAAGATTTGGTGTCTTGAATTGGTGATGTATTTAAGTTCTTGATAAATCGAGTGAGATCCTCAATAAATTGTTTTTCTTTATCACTTCCTTTGACTAAAGAGTGCTGCTTGGTTGGAATGTTTTGTCATCAATGTGAATGTTGACAGTGATTAGAGTGTGATCAGACGTAAGTCTCCAGTCTGAATGGATATGGTGATAGTTGAATTCCATAAATAAAGATTAGGTGAAAACTAGGTCTAAGACCGAGTTCAAGTTTTGATTGTTATCTGAAAATCTAGTAGGAAAATTTTCAGTTAGACTAGATAGAACTAGAGAAAAAGAGTCTGCAATATTGAACAACATATCACTATAAACGGAATGAAATGGAAAATTGGAATCTCATAGATTGTCTCCAATGTTAAAGTCCCCAGTCATAATGATTATACTACTAATGTTGGTCTCAGTATCCTTAAGATACTTTAAGGCCATCTGAGATGAGTCTGAATAAACGTTGATTAGAAAAAAAGAAAATCCTTGATTAATAAAAGAAATGCATGAAACATCTCTGTAATTGAAAATGTCATTATGCAAAGAAAAACAAAGACAAGAAACTCAAATGTTAATATAGGTCAGTACTCTTGGAAAATTTGACTTGTTTGTGAGGAATCTGGCAAAAGTAAGCCAGTTGGGATGATGAGGAGCTCCAACCAGTTTTTCCCCTTCGCAACTAGTGAAGCTTGGAATTGTATAAATAATTGACCATGAGGGTTCTTTAAGAAAGATAATGTTAAAGAATGACTAGGTCTCTAGTATAGTATTGACAATCAGAGAATTTTTGTGGATATTCTGAGAAAAAATTTTTAAGTTGTTGCAAATCATTGTGAGTTACTGTTCCTGATAGAACAAATTGACTTTGTTCTGTTTTCATGGATCTCGATGTATTTCTTCTGATACTATTTATGGTTGAACCTGTGCTTTCAGAATGGACACAAATTGGAGTTCACTTGGTGGTCACCTCAACAATTGGAATATTTGAATGTGTGTGGACAGTTTGCCTCACTTTGTTTCTAGATGCGGTGGGTTTGTCTTTTCATTGGCTTTGAAACACTAACCAAATTCACGATGATTCTCCGATTTATGTGGTCTGTTACATTTAATGCATTTGGATTCTTAGATTCTGCATGAAAATGTGGCATGTCCCCATTTCCAACAATTTTTACATTGTAGAATCCCAGAGTTCATGTTAGCTCCTCTTATTATAGTGATATACCTTCCTATGTTGAAGCATCAATTAATCAAGCTCTTAACTCTACTCCTGCTTTGAACATCCCAAATGTCGATCCAAATGATTAACATGTCTGACTTTGGCAACACTTTAATGACATGTGGCCTAGAAGCAAGTGTAATGTTATTGAAGATTTGATTTTGCTTAATAATTTCCTTAACATCACTAGATGTGAGTCGATCCTGAGAGTTACTGTAAGGGAAATATGAGATGCCTATTATCTTTAGGTAGGACTTGGATTGTGGAAGTTGAGGAACTTCCACTTGTAAAGCGTCGATATTATCAGCATTCTTGACATACTGTTTGATGATTTGCAAGTCCGATTGCAAAGAGACCTTGTTAGTGACTACTGTTATTCCTAAGAGGTCAGACCAAATAAAGTCCACAAGAACCTCAGACTTTGCATTCCTAAGAGACCTATTCATGTTAGCGACATGAATAGAGGAATTTTTCATGAATTTCATGTTGTTTTCACTACTCATGGAGATGATAATGTGTTTTCTTGATGGTTCTTTTATCATCATTTGAATATGAGGTTTTGCCTTTGTGTTGCCCTTGACAATGTTGTTAATTTGCTTGATCTTGTTGGCACCTATAGTTGGGAATGCTTCTTTGATCTTAATGACTTCAAACATGCTAATATTCTGTTTTGAAGCCTGGGTGTACAATTTTTGAGGTTGTTTAGTATTGTTATCTAGTTTGATGTTCTTGAAGTATTTAGAGATTTGGTTAACCTCCTTCTGAGATTTGGCGGGAATGGGAGGGGGAATTCTTTTAATATTCGCCAGAGTCAGTTTATCAATAATCTTGTTTTTGTTGGTAGTGGGTTGAATTTTTGGAGTGAACTTTGCCACAATTTTCTTTCTAAGAGAGTTGGACTGTTTGTTAGCATAGAGAGAATCCTAGTTAGCCTGATAGACAGAGGAAATGAAATTCCACACTGCTTTGCCCATACCATGAAAGTCCTCAAGATCATTGAATTTTGATGAATCAATCTGTTTGTTAGAAATGTACTTAGCTATGAAGTTCAAGGAGTCTTTGATATTTTTTGAGTCTGATGCTAAGTGTTCCATTGAACCATGAAGTGAAATAGGATGGAAACTTTCATCCCAGAGTTCAGATTCTGTGGGAGTGCTTAGATCATACAGAAGTTGAATGTTGATGACCATGTCATCAGTGTGGTGTATAGTCTGAACACATGTGGGATTAGAGGCCATTTGATCATCCAGAACACATTGAAGGTTCAAGTTAGAGACATTAGGGTTACCATGTTGGCTCATTATGTTGGTTTGGGGGTCAGCTCCCTCACTGACTCAAATTGCTTCCTCTTATGATGTCTCATAAGGCAGAGCTAGAGAATTGTTGTCCATGTCAATGTCTATATTCATGGTATTATTATGCTCTATCCTTTCACAGTACATAATGAACGACTTTGTTGAAGACATTGAAGAGTCTCTAGATGTTTGTTCTTTAGTCGAGAGGATCTCTCACCTCATCATAATTGTCAGGAGCAAATCCTGCAAAAATATCCATTTCTGCGTTGTTTGAGTGAAACACAGTTAATAATTTGAGAGCTATTAATGATTTGTGAGGTTGAATAGCTGAGAATTGCGAAGTTTAGGGCCCCCCTTGTGGGGAATCCTATTGAAACCACAGGAAGTGTTCAGTAGGGAGCTATCTCCCACCTACTAATCTCTTTGTACTGTCATATACAGTGGCCTCCTTGCTAGGAGACTTCCCTATTTGATCTGCAGTCTAGTCTGTTCAATGGCTGACAGTAGGCTGAGCCTTTAACCAACAACCTCCCCATTATGGGTGCATCTAGAACTAGATCTAACTTAATAGCCTAAGCCTGCCAAGTAGGTCAGCATGAAGTTGTATCCATGCAGTACTCTAGGTGGGTTTTTCCCACATCCTGGTGATTCCAACACTCTGGCTTCAACTTGAGCCTGAACTGGTCATTATTATACCAGCAGACTGATAGTGGATATAGATCTCTTGAGCTGGAGGAGGTAAACTACCCCATTCTGCTATGGCCCAGTCATGGCAGAGATGATCTACAGTTTGAAAGTGAGAGATACATTATTGAAAATGTGTATATTTTTTAAAATGGTCTTAACTACACTAGAATTGATGGATGTATTAGTATTTTCCATCAAGTAGGGAATACCTATTATTTTTAAATAGAATTTGAATTGGAGGAGTCAAAATGTCAAAATGTCATTTGAATTCATATTGTTGACATTTTTGATGTAGTTTTCTATGATCTAGAGGTCCAAAGATGATGCAACTTTATTTGTGGTTATAATAAGACTATGCTGATTATATCAAACAAAGTCTGCCATAATAACTGACTTGATGTTTTTAAGCACCCTGTTCAAATTAGTGATATGTGAATTTGACAATGTCAGGAATTTCAATTTGTTTTTTCCAGAACCATTAATTATGTTGTGAATATTTTTGATTTTCTTGGCTAATAAATTGGGAAATCATTCTTTAAGCTTTAAGATTTCATTGACTTTTGGGGCAGATGCTTGAGTATACAATCATCTATCCCTGAGATTAGTATTTTCCTTCAATTTGGTACCTTTCTTTTTGAAGAATTTTGATTTCTCCAATATTTCTTTAAAAGGCCTAGGTAGGACAGGAAGAGGAATCTTTATGACTTCTACTTGCTTTTCCTTGATAGAAGATTCAACCCTTTTGTTGGGTTTGTTTACATTGATTTTTGGCATGAATTTTGAAGCAATGTTTTGCCTAAACATTCTGTTGCTATTGTCAGTTCTTAGTGAATCCCATCCTGCTTCAGAAATGAACTGCCAGGCAGCCTGGCCAAAACCTTCAAGCTATGGAATATCTTTTTCCATTTTTTCTATTACTGATGAAATTTGCCATTCGTAAGAGCGAAGTCAAGATGTTCTTTGAGTCGATGTCCGAAAATTCGACAGTTCCAAAGATAGAAATGGGGTGGGCTTCTCCATCCCAAGAATTCGGTTCTACTTGTTGATTGTCCTCGTACGGGATGGAAGTCGTTTTGAGGTCTTGTGGAGTACACGTGTTCGTGTTAATTAAAGCCTCACCCTGTGGAGTAGGCGTGTCATTCAGGGTTGAAACCTCGTTGTTTGAACGTAGTTCCCCGTCCTTGGGGTTGTGGTCTCTAGCATCGTTAGCCAGTTTGTTCTCTCCTACCTTGGGAGTAGCGTATGATAGAGAGAAACTCTCCCTCTCGTTGATTTCTACTTGTTCGTCCCAGGTTAATTTGCTGCGCTTTGGATTTCCATCCTCTCATGGTAGGGGATAGAAGACAGATTTGAATGCGTTGACGACGCTCTGGAACTGTTAGTGCTAGAAGAAGCAGACCTTCCTCTGGGTGTATCGATGTCCATGTCCATGTTTGAATTGTCTTGGACCATTGGGCTGATTGTGGTTTCTTTGGATGTAGCAGGATTCAATGTATTCGCTAAGTCTCTTATAGGCCCACACGAGATGGTGGTAAAAGAGAAAGAAGCATCGTGTGTACACATGGTTCTGCATATAGACTCCAGCTCAAGAGGTAATTAAGAAAAGCCTATTGTCTTTGGCACTGTGTTATTTGTTCAGCTACTGGAAGGAATATTAACTATCTACCATCAGTGAAGGAGATTCATCCAGATTATGTTATCCATTAAAACCCAGGTGCTGCCTATGTCTAGTTGTCGTTGGCGTGACACTTGCATGTGAGTGCCGCCTACGGCATGGAGATCATATGCAGTGAGGGGTCAGCTGCGCTGGATCCGATCCGAAAACCTCTCGGTGCATCTGCCAACGGTTCGTATATATACTCTTGATCATTCTCTGTTCTTCTTGTCAGTGGCCTTATACAATGCTCTTCGCTCTTATCCAAGCTTTTGTATTTTGCTTGGTAACCTGGATTATCCTGAAAATACTTAGGAGAATTTTGGCCAAATCTTCGCTGGATATTTTACCTAGTCCCCCTTCAATTTCCCTGGTTTTCGGTGATTATATTTTATATCATCTCAATTCATCTAATTGTTCCAGGAAACATACCCGAATTATATCATCCTGAGGGATGGGACTTCCACCGAAAGATCCTCGAGCGCTGTAAGTATACGTCTGGTTAGTATGACACTCTCTCATGGCGGGTGGTTAAACAGATGGGACCACTATGAGAATAAAAGGGGCTTTAGGAGTATGATGCCTCTCATTGTCCGGATTGACAACTGATCCATGGTCAAGGAGCGTTTATTGTTGACTTCTGACCCGAAAGCGCTCCACCATATCTTCGTTAAGGTTAAATGTCATCCGTCGTGACATACATTCGTTTTACACTGCGTATCAGGACCAACGGACCTATGAACCATCGACATCGTTAATGGAGTGAGCAATGACTAAACCTCTAACAAATGGCCTGACATTTCTCCATGCAAGACGTAACAACATTTATTTTGGAGAGGGTCTTCTTTCAACTCTGAGTGGGTCCTTCTTCGCAAGGCAAATTTGAACATCTCACCCATTGTCACTATTATAGGCCAACAGCATCGAAAACAAAGAAAGATGTTGAACCCAGTCTTTTCCATCAAACACATGAGGGAGATGAGTATGTACAGATAATCTTCTTCACCGGAGACATCTCTCATGTAACTCTAGTTCCATTATTCTACGAGGTTACAAATAGAGTCTGTTCTGCTCTGTGTGAATCTCGTATACTTCAAACTGACTTCGACACCTAGTTACATGCGGTTCTTGTCAAGAAAGTGGAGAATGGTCCCGAAGAGATCGACATTCTACATTGGATGACTCGTACAGCCTTAGAACTAATCGGGAAGAGTGGAATGGGCTACTCATTTGACTCATTAGAGGATGAAAATGATTATCATCCGTACAGTCGATCTGTGAAGAGATTCGTGTACGCTGGTGACGTTTAGTATACGCTTTTCTGGGTCTTTTCTGACTTTTTCTTCAAAGGCCACTTACTGGAGGCCCCATTGGTTTTTTTGCCAATCAATTTGCTTTCCCACTTGCAGCAAGGTTCAATTTTCCCCGACTGAAGAGAATCATTGTCGATTTTATCCCCTCGAAACGCGTCCAAGATTTGAAAGAGGTCATCGATATCATGAACCAGACCTCCGTCGAAATTATAAAGACAAAGAAAGAAGCTATGAGAAGCGCTGATCCTCGAGTTGCAGCTGAGATGCGAAACAAAAAAGACATTATTAGCATCTTGAGTATATGTTCTAGTCCCCAACTACTTCTTTATTGCTGACGCAGAACTCGAGTGAGAGCTAATGCCGTAGCCTCCGAAGAGGATCGTCTCACTGACTTGGAAGTCGTAGGGCAGGTCTGTCTCTCGTTCGGGGGCTCTTTTGACTTACTGACGACGGCAATGTCTTGCAATAGGTCTCGTAAGTTGATTTCCCTGTCTCCTATTCCAGTTCTCACTTTCCTGATAGGTCGCTAGTCTTCGCCGCCATGGACACTACTTCATCTGCGCTGTCTCGAATCCTGCAACTGCTTGCAACCCACCCTCACACCCAACAAAGGTTGAGGAAAGAGATACAAGAAGCTCAAATGAACGGTCAACTGAGTTACGATCAGCTTGTCGCCCTCCCTTACCTCGACGCTGTTTGTAGGGAGACTCTCCGGGTGTAGGTAGCAGACCAATTTTCTTAGCCATACTTCTCCTCAGCCATTTCTCAGGTTCCCTCCTGTTAACTTGGCCTTCCTGCGCACGTATGTTGCCGCTCTATGAATCATGCAGGATTTGGCTGATAAAATGCAAGAGCCCGAAGTGATATACTCCTTCCCCTATCAAAACCTGTTCGATGCGTGGATGGACGAGAAAGGTCAGAAATATTTGTGGCTAGGGGAACAAATGTCATCGTCTCAGCGTTTGGAGCAAACTGCAATCCGGAACTCTGGGGGACAGACTCATATGAGTGGAAACCAGAAAGGTGGCTTTCCCCTCTTCCAGAAGCCATCACTGAAGTACATATGCCGGGAATTTATTCCCACCTGTGACTATCTTTTCCACAAATTGTAATGATATTTGCTAAGATTGGCCATAGAATGACATTCATGGGAGGCAGCCGTGCATGCATGTGAGTCATCTTCCTCACTATTATTCTGGTTCATCCTAACCACGATTTATAGAGGATTCAAGTTCTCACAGTTGGAAATGAGTACGTGTGCAGCTTCACCTTCGCTCCAATAGCGTCCTGATTATAGATCTAACAGAGGTTGTCCTATCAGTTCTTCTTAACAAATTTAGGTTTTCTCCCTCAGGAAAGGAGATTGGTTGGACCATGAATGGTATCGCGGGCCCATATGTGAAAGGTGCCGATAGAACTAGGCCACAGCTCCCGATTATCATGTCTCTGTTGGATAATGGTGTCCAAACAGACAAGGATGGGATACAAGAGTAATAATCACCTCGGATTAGACGACATCTGATCTCGTATGACATCTAGATCTTAGTTCTTTGTGTCAACAGTTACGGAACCCTGAAAAATTGGTAGAGTGCTGGTCAATTACCCAATTGTCCATGGATGACTTCAGAGGTTGAAATGGTGAAATATTGCCTGTATCACGTTGCTGTCATCTTTTGTTGATATTTCCTCGTGGAGGATATGAATTTGAACTTCAGCTGCGGTCAGATAGTCAGTCAATAAATGTGTCTGTAATAAGTCGAAAGGTGCTTCACCGAGAATGGGCCGTTTACGATATCTATGCTCGAAGTAGATGATGAAGAACCTAAAACAATGTTAGATGATCGAAGTGAGATTCATAATATTAACATATCAATATATCAATATCTAGTGCAGCAGCTACCGCTTATGCTAGAATCTCAATACTATCTTTCTCAGCCAAGCGAGCTACTGTACTAAGAATAAATACGAGGTCTTCGGTTGGGTGAAAGGGGGCTGTTTGCGAAGGAAATAGGATACCTCGACAAGTGTAACTCCTAGGTGACTTCACGGAAAACGAGGGCTCAGAAGAGTAGACAACACCCCGATCCTTATCGGAGATATCGAATCACCTAACCTCAACCTCAACCAATACCCCTCAGACACTACCATGCACACCCACATCTCCCTCAATACCCATTATCGCGGACGAGTCCTGCAGATTAAGTACATTAAGTACATTCAGTAGTATACATATACATTGTACTTTTGCCATGCACCGCGTTTTAGTACGGTATAAATATAGAATCCACTTCAATGTTAGATCACATAATACTGACAAGCCTGTACAACGACCTTGCAACATCAATCTGTCATTAATCCAGAAATCGCACTCCTTGCTTGTGTGTAGGGCCGCCTACTTTTCCCGCTTTGTATCAACATATAAGGCTATGACTTCTGGATCTCCACGTCGATCAAGACTTCGCGTTGGCGTCGTTCAATTTTCCCCAAAAGTATGGCTTGTTGTCTCCCCAATTTATTACAAAAATTCATCCCCATCAGATAGGCCAAATTCACGCGAATATAAGAAGGGCCAGAGAGCTAACGGACAGGTTATATATCTGATTGCTATTGAACTCAAAGGGCTTTTTCTCATGTGAATTTATTCGAAAGGATCCAACCAGGCTCTGTAGACCTTCTCTGTTTTCCTGAAATGGCCTTCACCGGTAAGTTTTGAAGGTACTTTCTGTCACGGAGAGAGATAAACATCTCAAACATCTCAAAGGCTACAACTTTGAAAGTGCATCAGCCGTGACTCCTTTTCTTGAGAAACCACAAACCGGACCGACGTCTAGTTTCTGCTCAAACCTTGCTAAGAAACTGGAGTGCTATATCGTTGCTGGGTATCCAGAGCACTTGGAGCCGGAAGATATCGAGAAGTATTCGAAATGCGATCAGGTTATGATTGATGAATCCGAGCTCGCCAATGAAGAACGCAACTCTCCCCCAAAACGGAAAATCGTCGGCGCCAATAGCGCCGTGTTGTATGGTCCCAAGGGAGAATGGATTGGAGGGTATCGAAAGACTAATTTATTTAAAACAGATAAGACATGGGCAGCTGCTGGTGTGTTGAGTCCAGAAACAACACTCGAAACGCCATTCTACCTAAAAGCAATGAACAGGTCCCGGATTTTCCACCTACTGCCTTCCTCCCCCATTACACACCGTCACTTTGGCAATCTGCATGGATCTTAACCCTTCGTCTTCAACAAATTGGCAACTTGAAACGGGACCGTATGAATTGGCCGAGTATTGCCAGGCTCAAAGTACCAACATTTTGGTCCTATTGAATGCCTGGCTAGACTCCGACCACGAATTAGAAGACGAACCCTCGTGGAGCACACTCAGATATTGGGCAACCAGATTACGCCCCTTGTGGTATGACCAACACAAAACTGTCATTGATTCCGAAGCACTGGCACAGCATAGAACAACGGTCGTCATTTGTAATCGAACAGGAGAGGAGAATGGTGGGACTAGTTGCCCTAGTCGTAGTATAGATAATCTGAATCAATATCTACAGGCACCGTTTTTGCAGGTTCATCAGCTTTATTCCAATTAAGTCAGGCACTAGGAAAGCCCCAGCTTTTGGGCATGATGACCAAGGAAGAAGAGGGTACTCGTATTTGGACCATCTAGTTCGAAATTCATCCTCCGCTCAACTTATGGAATTTCCACTTTTTTTGTACAATACTCTTGATATCCTCGATATCCTCGACATCATCATCATCATAATTCGAATTGTTGCGATTGTCGGATATATGGGAAATAGCTCGAACTAGCCTTTCAATTTGATCGATATATCCACTCGCAGTACTCGACAATGACAGAGCGTTGAACTCAATCTCGCGGGCGATGTGATGCACTAGATGTTCCCTGAAAGACCAATTAAAATATGAATATGAATATCCAAAACTTCTGAACTTGCCAATTTGGTTGCTTGGCACTAGTAAAGCCTGCTAATCGGTTGAAATTGAGGGCGAAAAGCGCTGTTCGTATTTTGTTAAACTCAGCCTTGCGTTCGGCCGACTTTCGGCGACGGGTCAACTCAAGCTAACGTTTTGAAGAATAGCATCGTACCTTGACTTTGCTGGATAATGAATTTTCGAGTTCAGCTTCAATATCAGACAAATGTGGCTGAACTAGACAAATGAATTAGCGCCTTTCTTTGTGGTGAGGAGCCTCACCTGCTCTCAGAGCTGTTTCAGCACTCGACGGCCTTAATGGTCGACTGTCCAAGTAATATCCGACATTCTCAACCAAATTTGCGGTCAAGGTAATTTGGGGAGGAGCTTCAGATTGATGGTCGCCCAATATCTTAGATGGGGGCTTGAACGGCTTCACCAATGTCTTTGCGGATTCGAAAGGAATTGTCGCTGAAGTAACTTAGTTCTCACTGCTTGCGGCATATACATATAACTAACTCAGTGGCCGAGTTGAAGAAGCTTTAACTTTCTTGGCGCTTCTGATCGAGCTTTCCGTATATCCTCGCTTATTCCTTTCCATCGGGGCGACGCGATCAACCTGGCACGCCGGTGAAGCATTTGGATTTATCTTGATTTCTTGGATATGCACAAATGAAAGTCAAAAAATGATCTACAGCCTGCGCTCCGATCTACACACACCTGGTCTCGATTTGGAAGGCTCTAACCAATTTATTGCGCTCTGTAGTGTCAAGACCCTGATGCGTAGTTGAGTCTTTTGTGGGTATTTGCAGACCTACCGCCCCGTCGATTTGGCCCTAGGACATCTTGAGGTGTACCCACATCACACATGTTGCTACAGTAATTCTTTACCGCTTCTGGATCATTGCTGTCGATGTTTTCTCCGAAATAGCGGCAGATGGTCTGAAATGTTGATTCAATCGTCCTGACGTTCCTTAGGTGATACTAACGTACTATATGTCTACAGGTCGTTATATTTTCAGCAAACTGGATGAGCTAAAACAATCATCAGCTGGGATCCTCGCCATGTCTTTGCGACAATTGATGCCTTACTTCATCTATACTACTTCTTGCCCTTTTGGGTAGGAGACGGTCCATCAAACCCATCTTGCAGGCGATTCGAGCTTGGAGTGGCGACTAACTCACGAATACGGTGTGCATCTTCTCTGGCTTGTTGACCATGACATCAGATCTTCGAGGCTAGAAGGTTTAGGAGGTGCTTACAGTAGTACAAAATACATTTGGACGGCTTAGACGAATGAAATAAGCTAGTAAATAGAATCGATGAAGATAAATACTCACCAATCCATCCCGCCCGGCCCTCCCTGACATAAATAAATCAGGTAGAATGCGGGGAAATAATGGTTGATGTACCTGTTTCCTGATAGTAGCCTATCGACATATCAATAAAACTTCGTATGTTCAAAACGACGATCCTTCACCTTCGAAGCTTGCTGGAATGTCATAGTGGATGATATATCTATTTAAGGATGATCTAACATAAGTGGATGCAATAGAGCATTTCTGGTGACGCACATACCGAACATCACCCTTGTCAATTCCGAGGCCGAAAGCAACTGTGGCGACAACCTAAAAGTCCTAATTAGACAACATTATCAAAGACCTGTCTGTAGAAGGTTTACTAGATCCACTCCACCCGGCTCACCGTGACCTCCAGCCGACCAACTCTTCAACGTTTGCTTGAGTGTATCGGTGCTTGAATGAGAATCAGCATAATTGATTTCATACAAAGTATAAAGTGACTGACTTGATTCCACGGTGGTATGGTTTCGCATTCAAGCCTTTTCTATGAAGAAAGGCAGCAAGCGCATCGCAGGAAGCCCTAGTTCTGCAATAGATGATACCCGAGGAAGCTCTGTTCCGCCGTTGATACAGCAGCGTAATATAATCAAAGACTTCCTGCATTCGGGTGTTGGGCTCTGAAGTTGAGAGATAGCGAACCTAACGAGGCTTCAGATAAAACGATATTTTGATGTCTGACGAATAGCTCGCCTCGTGGAATAGACTGTCTCTATTGAAATGATGGATGACGTGATATAGATTATGCGAGTTCATCTTAAGACTGTGTAGAATATCGCGTTGTACCCTGAGGAAGTTAAGTGGAAACTGAGCTAACTGTCGGAAGTACATACACTTGTGTCGCTGTTGCCGTTAACGCCATTATCGGAACGTCGGCGTAGCGATCTCTGAACTTTCCGAGGCCGCGATAATCGTTACGAAAGCTATGACCCCACTCTGAGATGCAGTGTGCCTGTGGATAGATGAGGAGAGTTCTCCAACTAAGTCAAAAGATGTTACCTCATCAACAACTAAACGATTAAGATTGCGCCTTTCATAAACTTTATCAAGCAATCGAGTGCATTCTGATGTTGCATATTTTTCAGGGGTAACTGCAGGGAAGACATAGTGAGCCGCGGAGTACTTTCGCACGTACGTTCAGTATACATACTATAAAGTAGCCTCAAGCGCGGACACTGCGATACTAAGTCCTCCTCAATCTGCTCGTGGTGTCTACGTCAGTCTCAGTGGTTATCATGGAAAGACGTCTTCACTTCTTGTCGCTCAGCCGTCCGTGTCTCAGCCGTCCATGCTACCACATTCACTCCTTTCCTCTGAAGATTCTCGACCTCTGAACGCAGTTTTATCAGTGCATTCTTGCAGATTTCACGAATGACAATTACGGTCGGACATCAGGGCTAATTACAGATAGTAGTCAGCCCCACTATCAACACCAGGCAAGTTTCCTATGCTCACCACACAGTGGAGAAATAACAAGGGTGACACCAGCTTTTGCCATGACTGCCGGTAACTGGAAGCACAAACTCTGTCTACAATTAAAGCAGCGCATCTTGCAAAAGACCCGATGCACACCTTTCCCATTCCCGTGGGAGCAAGAACAAATACATCCTGCCCTATAAACGTGCCCCATAGTTCAAAGCAAAGTCTAGGGATACAAGTGCTAACCAGCAACAGCAGCCTCGACAATTGCTTTTTGTTTGCCCTTGAAGTCGCGGTGCCCGAAAACTGTGTTGATTCTTGTCAATTTCTTATTGCAATGGCTGCTTCAGGAGCACCTTGTTGAAGTATCCTGGAGACATTTGGTATTCCAACAAAACTCATGAACAACAAAAGGCTCACTCATAGCAGTCGAGGAAATCCATATTCTCTGGTTTCATGATCCTTACGGTTCAGGCAAGGTCTCAGCCGCGACATAACCGATCACGTCAGATCACGAGATTTCACAGACTAAGAATAATATCCCGACACAGTGTAATTTTTGCTCTATGGACTCACTCTTCGCAAAAGCAGATGCGATAAAACCATTTGTCAAACGTCACAAAACCGCGTATAACTCCTCTAAAAATCACATAAGATCATCTTCCAAAGAGTTGAAAGACACAAGTGCTGACCACACAGCACAATCCATAGCAAAACATACCTCCGTACCTAAATCTCTCCTCCAAGCTCCCCATGAATCCTCCAGCACCTCGATACCAAAGTACCCTCACATTAAAAACAACAAGCTTCGGGCTGAGCTGCAGCGTCAATCTGCGCATAATGCCCGAGCAAAAGCACTTGTGGACGACTCGGCAGATCTGTTGGTAGTGGACGCTGGGAAGATGGAAGTGGAGGATAAGATGGACAGAACGTGGAGGACAGGACAGGAAGAGATTCTGTATGCCGCTGGGCAGGAAGCTGCTAAGGGTAGAAAGGAGTTGAGATTGGATGGTGGTCCGTACAGGATCAGGTATACCAGGAATGGTCGGTACGTTAGTCTGTTTATGCTTTTGAACAATCTCTCAATTTCTTATGATTCTACATTTCTTTGTAGACATCTAGTCATTGCAGGTCGCCTCGGTCATGTCGCTGCGTTTGATTGGCAGACAGGTACACTACACACCGAGCTCCAGCTCCAAGAAACATGTCGCGACATTACATTTCTTCAAGACCAGACATTCTTCGCTGTTGCTCAGAAAAAATATGTCTACATCTATGATCGTGATGGTGTAGAAATACATCGTCTTAAATCTCATATCGAGCCTACAAGGCTTGAATTTCTCCCATATCACTGGCTCTTAGCCTCAGTCGTACGTTCCTCTGCTCCCTCTATCTTAAAATCTACTGTATTTTGATATACGCTTTTGAAAATAGGGAAACGCTGGTTACCTCAAATACCAAGATACCTCCACTGGCCAACTCCTCGTTGAACATCGCACTAAGCTTGGTGCCTGTAACACAATGACACAAAACCTGCACAACGCTGTCATTCACCTCGGCCACCAAAATGGTTGCATCACTCTCTGGACCCCAAACCTGCCACATCCTGCCGTTCAACTCCTCGCACACTTGGGGCCCGTATCAAGCGTGAGTATTGATCCGAGTTCCGGTGGAAGATACATGGCTAGTGCGGGCAAGGATGGAACTGTGAAAGTCTGGGATTGTAGAAATTGGAAGGGAGCAACGAGGGAGTGGAGCGTTCGAGGTAGTGGATCGGAGACTGAAGTTGAATGGGGTCAAAGGGGATTTTTGGCTGTTGCGAGTGGTGGGAACGTCAATGTATGTATACCAATCCCCGTTTTGACTCCTTTCTTCCTAGTTCACTTTGACTGACGTCTTGATTCAGGTGTACGCACCTCCGATGATTCACCAGCAGTTCAACGGTCACGTCCAACCACCATTATATCTCACACACCAAATCCCAAGTCGACCACTCACCTCCGTTCGTTTTACGCCGTTCCAAGATATTCTTACAATCGGTCACAATGCTGGTATATCGAGTATCCTTGTACCAGGTTCTGGTGAACCCAACTTTGACTCATCCGAAGCTGATCCATTCGAAAATCGGAAAGCAAGAGGAGAAAGAGAGATTAAAGGGCTACTTGATAAGGTATTGCACTTATTTAGGACTCAAAATTTCATATAAGCGGATCACTGAAATCTTTCTGATTGACAGATTCAGCCAGACCTTATCACTGTTGACCCAGACTCTATCGGTAGCCTCGCCAAACCAAATACAAAACTCGTTACGTCTGACGGAAAGCTAGCAACTGATATACCTTTCGTCCGATTATCCCGTTTTGACCGATTACGTGTTTCTGGAAAAGTTGATACGACTGAAGATCCCGACTCTTCTGATGAGTTAGTAGGAGGTCAAGGAGCCGAGGTGGGCGAGAGGGAAAGGAAACAATCGAAGGAAGAGAAAGAGAAGAAAAGGATGAGAGGGAAGAATAAGAGCATGAAAAGGTATTTGAGGAAGCAGAGAAAGAATGTTATTGATCCTGCTACGGTATGTTCTACGCCTTTTCTCTGTTCGTTCTATGTCAAGTCTATTAATTACCTGACCTCGAATTCTTATGTAGACCGCTATCAAGGCGAAATTGGAAAAAATGAGGGAAGAGCGGAGACAAGTAGTATTGATGAACAAGGGGGTGGTGGAAGAGAAGAAGAAACCGTCAGCTTTGGATCGGTTTAAGCAGAAGACATGAACACTATGGTTTGTTCGAAGATGTCACTCGTTTCTTTCTACTGCCTCTCATCATGGCTATTTATTGAAATCTCTCGAGCCTGTTTACATGGAACATGGGTTTGATGAAAACTTGTGTGAGCTTCATGGTGATGACTGTTGGAATCGAATGTTGTTAACAATACCTAAACCAGATCTAAACTAGATTTGCCAGCGCAATTGTGCCCATTAGAGGAACACTACCTGTTGTGGTCAAGAAAAAGGTTTGAATGAGCCTCCCATTAGAGATTAAAGAGAAAGGAGAAGGTCAACAATACTATGTAGTATTGAGAAATATCAATCTTGTGAGAGTCAAGAGGAGATCATTTTCCAGGAACATGCTGCAAAGTGTCCGATCATAGTTGACGTCTTTGCAAAATCCGTTGGAATACACATTACCCATGCATCTTGCTTGATTACCAAAAAGGAAAGCTGCTTTCATACAGATATTATCTGTCCCACGGGACCTTGTAGTGTTTGAACGAGGTCTTCAAACACAGTGGACGGGAGACAACTTGAAAGATAATTCCAGTCAATATCAAGTGCTTCCTTGGCGCCTGACATGATTGCACAATCTTCCTCATCACTTACCTTATATTGTGCAATCCTTCCCGTCACTTATCAACCCATTGCGGACATCAATTGACCTGGTAATCCCTGCTTCCCTCCTAATGCGAAGTCAATGCCTCTCAAAATTTCTGTTGCTGTTTGTGGCCATCCTACCCGTGGTCTCTTGTTTCCAGTCAACATTCAGATATCCTCTGGAGAAAGACTCATTTGATTATGAGCTGGCATGGCCTGTGAAACGAGTTGCTGTAATTGGGGCTGGTGTAGGGTGAGCCATCACCTCACTGACAGATAGTAGAATCTTTACATGCACTATTTTTTTAGAGGCATGAATGCTTACCGGGAGCTCAAGAAGGAAGGGTTCGACGTTCATATCTTTGAGCGAGACCACCTTCCGGGGGGAGTGTGGCATTACACTGAAGAAGTTCCTCTCGATGCACCCGTACCCAACGCACCTATCGAAATCTCTGATTTTGAGTCTTCACTTCCCCCCCGCGGTGTGGGACTACCTTACAGTGAAGAGTATGAGAACAAAACAATGGGTACTTTCTTAAGAAGAATGCACAGAGCGCCCAAACCAGTCTGGTATCACATGGTGACGAATTCTCCTGCTGTGAGTTATTATACTCTCCGAGGGATTACAATGGCTGAAATGACTTCGAGATAGCCTGTTTCACAGGTACACTATAAATCCTCGCAATTGTTGCCCTCGTCACAATTTTCACAGATTCGTGGTTTCCCTTGGCCCGAGGACACTGAATGGAGTGCGTTTTCCGATATCCCCTTTGAACCAGTGTTGAATTATTATTTTTCATCAGCTATTCCACGAGCCGAGGTTGGCCGTTACCTCCGCGCATACGCTTCCTGGCACGGTATCAACTCCAATGACAACAGCTCAGATATTTCGTACAACACTCGCATTGAACTCGTCGAGAAACGTCTCGATTCCGAGGGTAAACATATTGGATGGACCTTGACTTCAAAGCATCTAGAAGAACTCAACGGTGGCTCAAGTCTCGCAACGTGGAACAAAGAGGTTAGTGCCGTTCATGTATGATGCTTGGATCGATAACACCTCGTTTTATCACATTACAGGATTTTGATGCAGTTGTCATCGCTAGTGGTCGCTACAATGCTCCCAACATGCCTTCAATCGAAGGACTGGAGCAATGGAGAAGAAAATTTAATGATAACATCCTGCACTCGAGACAATACCGGCACCCGGAGGATTATTCCGGAAAGACTATTCTGATTGTTGGTGCTGCCGTGAGTTAGAGTGACCTCAACTGAGCTCAGGCCTCTGAGGATCTATTTTAGGCCAGTGGCTCCCAAATATCTCGGGAGCTCAGCGTCGCTGTTGCGAAAATCTATCAATCTGTCAGAGTACGTAGTTCCCAAACTTCGATTGATATGACTTGATACATGTTCTTTCATAGCCAGACAGTATGAGAGGATGTATTTTGCTAAAAAGGGTACTAACTCGATGAAATAGGTGTCACCGAGCGGCCGACCCTCGTTGACTGGATCCGCCGAATTCCACGAAACGTTTCTGTAATCGCAGAAATTAGGCGCTTTCAACCCCCTGCCGCTACTATCCAAGAGTCGGGTATCGAATTAACGGATGGCACGATCCTCTATGGGATTGATCACATCATTTTTGCGACTGGATTCCGTTACACCTATCCCTTCCTCCCCAACTATCATAATCCAGCCCTCGGACGTAAAGGCGAAGCACCTGCCGATGCTCTACAGCCTATCGTGACGGATGGCAGCCACATCCGGTCACTTCACCTCGATACTTTCTATATTGATAACCCCACACTCGCATTTGTTAATTGTACGTCAGAAACTCGTTGGACAACAGATATTGATAGTCTGATACGAGAACTGTCTGTAGGCAATTTAGGAATATCAACTTTTACGTACAGCGAATTTCAATCATTCGCAATATCTATGGTATGGGCAGGAAAGGCTCATCTACCAAATGGAGAAGAGATGTGGCGTTTATATCGCGAGAAGGTTGAGACTATCGGATACGGGAATCATTTCTCCTTCCTTGGGAGCCGAGAAGAGCGTACGTACCTTCACCCATCAGCTAAACAGCCTATATGACATGTCGATGGGCCAAAAGTTATGCGAAGATTTTTCCAAGGCTGGTTGAATGCTGCCGCTGCCAAACATGGTGGTCGCCTGATTGAAGGAATATCTTTCGAGTAAGTTGTATTCCAACTGCTCACTCATACATTGAAAAAGAAATCAACTTCATAGAATGCATCAAATTTTGACTCTGTGGAATCGCGCTCAATTTGGCGACCCCTGGCTCATCCGCGACGTGACTATTCCAAGAGCCGAAAACTTATATTCAAACCCTGCGGCGTTCATCGGTGAGGGGCCCATATATGGGAGTTCTTACGATGACTATTGGTAGTGCCGATGATGTTGTACAATAACGAGAAACCGGATTATCTCTTTGAATTAGCTCTGGAATATAGATAAAAGAAAACGCATGAATTATCCATGTACTTGCATTTCTGCCGATTTAGGAAATAAAAATGTTTTATTCAATCGTACCACGATGCTAGGACAGTAGTACAAGCGAGTCTCAAAAGCAGTCCTGAGCATACAATTTTTTGAATCTGCGTCTTAGCACTAGTTTGCTTGTTGCAGTATATAAATGCAGAATTCTCTCTCTCTCCAAGGAAGTGTGATTGAGGTGGGACGTGTTTAGCTTGAGTCGGATTTGTGGTATTGAACTGATCTTAATCTGGTCCAGGACAGTGACTAATTCAACACCCATAGAGTGTGGTTCCGCAAGGTAATTACAACATCAAATTATCAACTCATCCACTGATCTAGGTCCAGCTGTCAAGTCCATTGTCTTTGATATTTTTTGCATTCCCCGCTACAGTACGCAGCGGAGTGTGCCGCTGGTACCACGAGGTTATCATTTGGGTTCAAAAGCAGAGTCATAAACAGTCGAGACATCTTCAAATGATTCACACTTCCTCTGTATCCCCATTAATTCAGTGGGTGACGGATTGAATGTTTGCCTGACGCTGCGCACCCATGATCAATCAGGATGTTCACATGAAACGACTTTGAGATGACAGCGAGTTATTGACCTGTACGACCTCTCAGGCACCACTTATATACCTCGCTTAGGATCGACAGATTGGAGATGATCTTCATGATATGGCTTATGGACAGACCCGACACATTTGACCGTGAGTATCGATGTATTCATTCTTCCGAAAACGTTCCTTGTTTCGCTTCAAACTATCCAGTCACTCGGGATAAAATTCAACGGCCCTTGTTCCTAGCTTAATTGACAAAGCACAATCAAGGCACGACATTCTCAGGGTTCAGGTTCAGGTTCAGGTTCATTTGACCATATAGCGGGTCTCTTGTTTGAGACCTATGTTTTCGAAATTCAAGACTCGCTGCCCTGATACGTAGCAGTATGGTCTGCAATACACTTGGAGCTTTGTATCCCGCTTAGAATGCGGGATGGTATTTATGCTGAGACAATTGGATTGACCCATCGGTGGCTAATAATGATGATCCCACTCAACGCCGTTCCTTTCACGTCTTGCCAGTGGTCTCAGCGTTCATTGTTTCAGTTTGAGTTTAAGCTAGTTCAACTCTCTCATCTGTCGTACCAATTGAATTACTGTTGTCAAGACAAGCACGCTGTTCACTGTTATCTGTGTATGGAGAGTCGTAACAAACTGAGCCCCAACTCAAACGAAATAAATACGGTCAGCTATCGTGTCCGGGTTTTTGTTTATACCAAGGAATAAGGATATGAGATAACCAACATTCCGCTACGTCCATTCACCATATTAAGCCAAAACTTCGGACAAGCTTTGGACAGCGGTTATCAGTAATTTGTGCATGTCCAGGTAACATTCTCTTCTCGAGATGACAATTTACATACTTTGACAGAGTTATGCAAGTCCGTCATGCCAGGAAATTATTCCATAGCTGACACTCGCAAATGATTTTGAATTTGATCATAGGTGCCTTCTTCTCTTCTGTACGAGGTAGAATACAATGGATGTTTGATTGACGTTTGCAGTGAAGTATGCAATCACGGATGCGTTCGATGCAATTTCTGTTGCGATCAATCAGCATCGATTGCGTACCTAACACCCTGGAAGGAAAGCCCACCTACGTGGATTGCAGTTCCAGGATCCGGAACCTCGTAAGTTTCCGAGGACAGAGGACCTGGATTATAAAAGGCCTGGCTTCGTGAAATTATGCTCTGAACTATCCGAGTTCCTCTCAATGATGATCCGGAATTTCATCCGGTTACTCCCTCTTATCATTTTTGCTATAGTAGCAATGGGTATGTCCCCTCCCCTTAGGTGCTATTTGGAGTCTGATGAGATGAAATATAATTTAGCGGTGGACTCGGGGAGGATCATAGCCCCAAATACGCTTCTTGGGCCTTCGGCAAATAACACGTTGACCCTCGAAGGCACTGAAACAGACACAGACAAAATCGCATCTACTGTTCGGATTGTTAATCAGAAATCTGGTGCTCCTCTCGATGCTTCACCTGACCAACCTCCCCCTCCCACTTCAATCACTGCGATTGATGGCGAATTAACAAGCAATAACAGTACCATCTCTCGACGATTTTTCTTGTCTACGCGCTCTATCGATAACTATGAAATAATATTCCAGGGAACAGGGACAGGGCCGAATGATCGCGACGGTTCCATCGAGGGAACTGCCTATCTGACTTTTACTGTCTTGCCCAACACCACTTATGATGTGCCTGGGTGCCTCTCTTTCTGTGATCACGTCAGTGGATGCGGCGAGTACCTTAACCTGCTGTCTATCAGCAGATGATCCTGACATTTTCTGGTCAAATCAGTCTTTGCGAACCTGTACTACGAGCTCAACAATCCAGGCTTAGACTGGACGGCGAATGGATCCAATCTTAAGTGTGCTGTCTATGGTGACGTTCACACTTCCATAGAGAAGACAAATAGGGGCGGTCAACAATTGGAACCGTCTCCGGCACCGTTAGTTTACATACAGAACAGTAGCGGGTTTGCTTCCAAGACCCTCGTCGATCCGCCGTCTCCCGAGGGTTACGAGCTAACCTTTGGTCCTACGAATGGGGCAAATAACGCTCCCGGAGTGAGTAGTTAATGGAACTTCCTATTTGTCAGCTGACTGGGTCTTTGTAGTACATGGGGTTCGCCTTCATTGACAGATATGATGTAGATGCATGTGCTGAACTTTGCAACACCCGTGGTCCTGATGGGAGTGGTGGTGCTTGTCAATATTTCAATATCTGGCGTGCACTCGTCAATGGCATTCCTACTACATACACTTGCAGTTTCGTGAGTAGAAAAATACATATCAATCGAAGTGTCCTGACACCAGTTTACACTAGTACTACCTCGTTTCTGACGAATCCACCGCCAATAACTTCGGTCAGGGAGATCTCGAGGTCACTTATTCACGCGGGTATAAGCGTAAAACGTTGATACAGGATGGTGATTTCGAGTCTTTCGCCACATGCTCTGGTGATGATATCTGCTGGACTAATTCCACCCAGTTCTGGAGTGCAAAAAGTCCTCCAGATGGTGATTTTGACGCCGAAATCATTCATCACACAGCTTTTGCCCACTCCGGGAGCTCTGCAGCTCTGTTGGGCTCTGGCTTTGGAACGGATTCCTTCGCGGGGACTCTCGCACCTACTTATCCACTCGATACGATCCCGGGGAAGACGTACCTGATCACAATCTTCCACTCCAGCGCGTTTAATGGTGATGTCCAGGCTGAAGCCAATGCTTTTGTTGACATCTTGTGGAATGAACAGATTGTTGAGACCATTAGGCCCGGATTTAGTGATTGGAAATACTTCGAGCTTCGAGTTGTAGCAGCCGGCAACGACAGACTAGCTTTCCATGGTGGAGCAGCCCCTGCTTGGTCTTTCCTTGACGATGTTTTCGTTTTCCTGGACTAGATTCTGAGTCGCAGCACCATATTTTGGAATATGTGCTTATTTATAATCTGCGCCAAGAGCTGGATTTTGAACGAAGCGGATAAATAACTGTAGCGCTCTCGTGACCTTACATGTTTTATTTGTTTCTGTTATGTCATCTGATTCCCCGGGGCTTTTTATCTTTGTGTCTGATCAAGTCCGCAGTCTACGACAATCGACACTCACTCTCATATCAAACAGACTATTTCTCACTCGAAACACCTGCTGGATGACCATTATCAGATACAATCTCCGCACCTTTGCTGCTGCTCCTGAAAATTATCCCACTAGGATGATGAGGGCAAGCCCTCCAACATAAGTGTAAGAAGTCAACACTGCATTTATTGGTATCATAAGCGGTGTGGCTCCTTCAGCCATTGCCATTCAGTCTACGGAAACTGTAATGACCGAGTAGTTAACATGAACCACGACTAATCGCCACCAACCCCTAGTCCAGGGGGCTTATGGGAACCAGCCCCGAGATCTTCTCGCAGTGATCAGCGCTCGGACACGAATAGCAGTGGCGATCAAATTAGTGCACTGCAGTCCCAGAACCGCTTGGATATCTTGTCTTCGTTTCGAGATGATCCCCCTGTAGATTTGTCTACTCTCCGTAATGACGATACTGATTCATCCACAATCTGTCGATAAGCTTGCTATCAACCTTAGTGATGAGCCCGATGAAGAACAGTCCCAAGAACAATTGGACGTCATTAATCAAGTTGCTGCGAGTCTCTCAGATGAGCAACGAGACTCTTTCATAGGCACTTTGGAACACCTGCCGACAGTGGCCCATGTGGTTCTAGCAAGAAGGGGAAAGGGATTGACTCCGTGATTGAGGCACCGCTGGCATCCCTGATACAGAGCTTGGCACCGGTACCCAAAGAAAACTGAAAACTGCTTGAAATTGCTAGGAACAATGCCAGCCCAAGCATCGAGAATGACAAACCTAAGAAGTATAGAAACGTTCAAAGGACAAGGAGAAATCTCAGTCTTCTCCAATGTCTCTGATGGCATTGCCAACCGCATTCATCGCATAGCTGATACAAGCAAAGGAAAGAACGCCTCATTCAGTGAGATCGATAACAATTTACGTCTTTCCCAGCAAATAAATCCGCACAGTTGTTTGGGAAGGCCCTCGTCAACCATCTGCTGTCAGAGAGAGCTGACTAAAGGTCGCTCCACTCTGAACAATGGCTCAGACATAGTCAGCGACAACAATGATTCTGATGAAAATGCATCCTCTGACTATAGTGATTTGCCTAATGGTGACTCCTTCTCCTGCCCAGAGCACGGTTCAAATGACGACTCGGGTTCTACTAGCTCAGATGGCCCTCAGGCGTCTACTTAAAACACCAGTGCAAAAGACCTTCAGGGAAATCCCTTCTGAAACTAATATTGGCCTTTGGGGAAATACAATGACAATTCCTCTCTGCGGATCTTCTTTAGGCAATCTCTTAACAATATCTTAACTATGTTGCTAATGGAAGAGCACCTCCCGAACGACAAGTATCAATCAAACTTCTTGACTGGGAAAAGAGTTTACAAATTTTTTATGAAACATCTCTGGACCCTTCTCGATAAAGTTCGGATAAATGCTTCGAGGCATTACTTGATCACTGCTTCTCTCCTGACTTCAGAGTCGTAGACTAACATAATAACTAGTGCTCTAATTTAGTATGTGGCAAATGAGTTAGCCACAAGCTAGTATGGTTCACTTCGGCAGCATGGGAATGTTAGAAGTGATCTTCTCAGTCTTATTTATCATAGTTGCTGTGGACTTAGTTTTAGAATTGTGTTTCACTTAGTGAGTACTGAGTACATCACATGATTGTATGTACTACTCCCCATAGATGTGTTTTTCACTCTTAGTCATTTATAGTTGTCCACAGTTCACTGGGTGACTTCTGATTAATTCCTAAGGCTACCAGGACCTCTTATTTATTACCTGTACTCCAATTATATCGGAGAATTAGATGTGAAAACCCACTTTAGAAGCTGATCCTTCTGTTCTCTAGACCTTCATAGACCTTTATGCAACATACAATGATTTGATTCTAGATCCTGTCCATGTTAGAAGAAGAGCCCAAAAGTAGCATTATACAATGTGAATGTCAGAATTGTGAACATTGGACTTAACCATTTTTTATTTTTTATTTTATTTTATTTTCTATTTTTTGAGAACTTAGGGTTAGGGTTAGTGACTATTGCTGGAATTATCCCTATCAAATTCCACCTACAGAAGCTTGCAAGAAGATCTCAAATATGATCTCTTGCTTTACTGTCTAATCACCTCATAAGATCACTTATGGATGATTCATTCAGCTTGTCCAATAAATCCATTCCCCATTCTATCAACACACTAACGAACCACCAAAGGAATATCGCTAAAAGTCATTTAATTGACTCGAACAATAAGGTTTATGGAATTTTCTCTTCTTTTTCTCCTCTTCATCTAGAACTTGCCCCGGGTTCCAGAATAATTGACAATTTTTCAGACCATTTTTCTTTTAATTTAACTAATAAAATAGAAAAAGACAAAATCCGCTTTCAACAACTCAATGAAATGGTTCTTCAATCCTCTTTTTCACTATCTATGGCCATCGTTGTAACAGATGCTAACATTAAGAATGATATTGCTACATCTATATTGCATATTCACTTAGTTGATCATTCTTTGACCAAGACAGTTCATCATGCAGCATTTGTCACAAGTACTGAAGCAGAGTTATTTGCTATTAGATGCAGCATCAACTGAGCCTGCACTAAAGAAAATGTGTCAAAAATTGTTGTTGTCACCAATTCCATCCATGCAGCAAAGAAGATTTTTGATAGTAAATCACATCCATACCAAATTCATACCACAGTCATTCTTAGCAAGTTGCGTCAATTCTTCAATATCAATTAGGAAAACTCTATTGAATTCTGGGAATGTTCTAGTTGTCTCAAATAGAGATTCCATCAAGATGTCAACAAGGATTCAAAATCATTCAATCCAACACCTTTTTTTCCTTGTAAAATCTCTTGGGATTATTGCAAGAAAATTGACAGTGACAATATCATCAACTAGTGGAAGATGATGTTTTAAGCATTGAATAGAAAAGGAAGACAATTCCTTGATCTAGTAGACTCAACATCATCGAACCTGCATATACCAAAGGAGGCCCTTGGCTCCAAGTATTCAGTCATTCAAACTTACTTTGTGCTCGTGCTACAAGGGCCATCACTAATCATGCTCCAATTGATGAATACCATTTGAGATTTGTTCCTAATGAGGATTTCAAATGCCCTTGTGGTAATTATCCTATTGAGTCAAGAAGACACATTCTTCATGAGTGTACGAGATTTAATGGGTACTGGAACCCAAGAAGAGATTCATTGAGCTATTTCATCATGTTCTTGATAGCTAATCCAAATGCTTTTGCATTCATAGACAGTTAATTGACTATCCTTGGATTTAGTTTCATTTTCTTTGTTTTTTCCTTTCTTTTCCTTTTTCTTTTGATATTTTTTTTCAATTAGTCCTTTATATTCTTTTCTTCCTTTTCCTTTTCTCTGTTTTAATTCTCATGTTAGTTTGCTTCTCTTGTACATAGTTATGAAGTAGCTACCATGGTCTGCCATTGTGTACCATGTAATAAATTGTTGAGGGGAAAAAAAGGTTAGGGTTAGTGACATATCACAATCACAAATTGTTACACATCAGTCATGGTCACACAACACAGTCACAGTCATAAAGTCACACAATTATGTGTTACAATAGGACACAGTAGAAAGTCTTAGAAGAAATAATATTATTATAACATATTTGACATATATTGACCTTAAGGATAATATATGGCCTTTAGAGTAGGTTAATAGTACTATAGCATGGACTAGTAACTTTAGTATATATAAGATAGACAGTTTTGTGCTAAAAACTCTATTGAGTTCTCTTATGTAAGCTTTTATACAAGGTTTCTTTTCTTGACCTACTCTAAAGGTCTTGAGATTGTAACAGACAACTAATAGCTTATAACTAGATACTTCTTCTATAAGGGGATTGTTAACTTTAACATTCATTACTAATTTCATAGAGTTTGATATTCCTACTATATGTTAGGATAACTGGCAAAGTCCACAGAGTTTAGTGGGGTTTATGATCTTTAGAAAGTTCTAAGTATATTGATTAAAAAAGTATAAGTAGTACTCATCTCTAGAAAGTCCTAAAAGAACAGAATGAGAACTCCTGAAAATAACAACTATTCTAAATATTATTGAAGTCTATTTTAATCTGATGGAATAATGCTGATATAAACAAAGAATGTATTGTGGTGACCACTAGTCTAGGAATGACTAATAGACTACTAAGTAAACTTAAGAGTAAAGTATTTCATAGAGATTATAAGAGAACTTGACAAGGAGTCTTTGATGTATTTCTATACTATTTATACTATACATAGTTGGTCCATGCTAGTGATAAATAAGCCTTTCCTAAAGTCCATATATTGTTCATAAGTTTACCACACTATTATCACAAGATGAACATATCTCTGACATCATTTGTTCTAGCTCCTTCTACTATGTTTTAGATTTCTGACATCATATCATATAATGTATTATGTGACTGCAGTTATGTATCTTTTCATTATCCAAAAAAAAAAACAAAAACAAAAAAAAATCAATAAATAAAAGGAAAAAAAAATAAAAATAAATAATTAATATACAAATAAAACATAAAAGAATAATAGAATCCAAATATTCAAAAACT
>Ga0157368_1000190_pt1 | contig 29408 bp, 31 predicted proteins | sample AttbisABBM3_FD_113146 | JGI IMG/M metagenome (GOLD analysis project Ga0157368, IMG submission 113146) | Fungus gardens microbial communities from leaf cutter ant in Botucatu, State of São Paulo, Brazil - Atta bisphaerica ABBM3 | ecosystem: Host-associated > Fungi > Mycelium > Unclassified ... | reverse complement strand
TTATATATTTCGCCCGTCCGTCGCCACAGACATGCTGGTACTCCCATGGCGGAAAAGACACGATCATAGTCAAGAAGCATTCGTTCAAAAGCTTCTTCAATGAATACGAGATCCTAATTCATTTTTAGACCCTGGTCGTGGATAAGAATAGTGGAACTTAGGGAACTTACCAGGTCTCGTAATGACTGAGCAATGGCCTATGGAGCAGAGCCGCTGTCAGATTAAGATTTGAATGACTGTCTCACGAAAAATGCTTCGTACCCTGAACTTTGGTCGTAGGACGGAAAGGGGCTGAAGGATTTGTTGCTTTGACTCCTGTGAAACACTGGCAAATAGATGTAGATCAAGACCACAAATTCCAAAGGAGGAGAATACTTGAGACTCACTGGCTATCCATCCATTTAGATAAACGAGCATAGCCCTTCACGTAATTGTAGGGCTTTAATAGCCCAGCTTCGTACTTGCTCCTGATGACCCGATTGAGACGCTCATCTCTGGAGCCAGACTCCTGGTCTGCAGCAGTAAGTAGAAATCTTTCTGTCTTGGTAGCCGAGGGAAGGATGGCTTCTGTAGAAGACTTTTCTGGATCGTTATCAGCAGAGGCAATGACTGACGTCTGCCGTGTAGTGCTAATATTGGTTTCTGTACTAGGAGGCGATGCCGTTGCTCCGCTTGAGCCAAACGAAGTTGATGGCATGAATGAAGGAGCAACAGTGGCTGGCGGAGTGAAAAAAGTTCCCTCATCAAGAGTTTCCAGGAAATCCCTGTGTCAGATATTGAGCGTATTTATACAGATTTAGTGGATCTCGCATACGTGAGGACCGAAAATTCGTTTCCTAGTGTTTCTGGCTGGTATAAGAAATTTGACTGGGGTACTGGCATTGACCAGGCATTGGTTGTGGCAGGTGCTCCCTGATATACCGGCACTAAAAAGAGAAAAATCCAGCCAAAAGTCCTTGAACAACGATTGTAGGCTCACCTGGAGTAAATGCGTTAGGAACGACGTTAGGTGGGTTCCCAGGTGTAGCAGGGACTTTGTCGGCAGAGACTTTGTCGGCAGGCTTTGTCCTATGTTCGTCATGGCATAAGTGGCCAATTTCGCGCTTTATGCTATTACAAGAATGTATAAGAAGATAGTACGATAGCTGAGGCCCGTACCAGCGCTGACAAGGTCGACCTTCATCACAAGTCATATGGCTTCTCCTACAATAAAGACACGCATGGTTAACCTTCCTCCGTTTCGCTGTTTTCTTTTTCTTCCCTGCATCATCATCTGCCCGAGTATTTGTTTCGCCACTCTCACTGGTTACAGCAGCACTTGTAGATTCTATCGCTGTCGGTATCGACCTCGAGGACGTACTTTTTGTCTGCTTTGAGTTGTCAAGTGTTGTCTGTGACATGGGCTTCAATGCAGATTAAGGTAGAGATAACAAAGGGACAAAACTGTTGCCGTCGTTGCTGATGACAATAGTGAGCAAGATTGGGTGAATCTACCTGCTTGCCAGCCTAGTCAGGGGACCCCGATCACCGTGCTTAGCGGGGGGAAAATGGCCCAGAAAATCCATTCCGCAAATGATAAATTAGCTATTGCATAGGATAATCGTACAAGGGATGCTGGTAGGAATACTTGAAAAAGAGACAGGAAATAATATCTTTCTCTTAAGCTTGGGCTTCAATCGTGCTCATCTTGCCACTGACACTAACGTCAGTATGCTCCTTGGGAAATGACGGAGGCGCAAGATTTTTTGTATCAGATTCAGGATGGGAAATATGCTCATCGAACCACTTCGAGGACACAGCATTAGATTGACTGACCAGATGATATAAGCAGGATCCATACCTTGACCAAGAATTTCGCAGACTCTTTGGGATACCTTTCTTGGGTCTCGTAGTCCACGTAGGTGACGCCAAAACGGGTAAGATACCCATCAGCCCTGTAAGTTGCGTAAGCCCGTAGTAAAAGGAAGATGCAAGAAGGGCTCACCATTCGAAGTTATCGAGCAAACCTATCACCAAGGAATTACTCGATGATTATCCAGAGACGCGATAAGATTAAAAAACTCACTCCATGGGAAATAGGCCCTTATATCAACGCCGTCTTCGTTTATGGCGGCGAGAAGAGAAGAGGTGGTTCCCCGGAAATAGTTGACACGATCCATGTCAACCAAGGCTTGTTCCCTCGGAAGGATGTTTTCGTCTTTGACAGCAAAGCCATTCTCAGTGACGCTAAAAGCTGTCAGACATTGGTCATCACGAAAAAACCTCGCGCACTTACTAGATAGGGTGTTTGTAGCGCTGGAGGACGAAGAGATAAGGTCAGGAACTATATTCCATATGTGGAAAGAAGGCCCTACTTTATACAAATAATTGAGCAGCTATGATGATCTGTGGTCAGACTTTGCCTCGAGGAGGGCTAAGACCAGTAGTTGAACTGCTTACCGAGCGGAATCCTTCGGGATCTAAGATAATCTAATTATTCAATCTGTAACGATGGGCGATAGAGACCGTTACTCACAATCTTGCAACCAAGCACAGTGGGCTATGGAGTGATGAGCCTCAATAACAAACCATTCAGCCGATAATAATGCAGACCTTGGGTACCAAGCTGGGTGCCATCAGGACGGGTAAAGGTATAATCTACTAAACCCTGGAATTCGTCATCACCACCAGTTCCTATAACAATAGATCAGCACGCTCAACCTGCTGCCCTTGTTCCTCAGTACTCACGGCAAAGGTTGGTAGTGTAGGTATTCATGCCATAGAAATCTGAAGATCCCTTCACAACTTTCCACTCCTCCTCAGTAATCTCGGGCAGGCGGTCGCTGAGAACTTCACGCATGTACGGAGGATAGAATCCGAGATAGATAGGGTCCTAGACAACCATCCAAATAAATCAGATCCAAGACAAAGAGTAACAAGAAAAAGACATACAGCAAACCAACCTAACGACGTAACACAAGTGAGTTATCGGAGAATAATAAGCAAATAAACGAGTATGATAGACAAACAGTGTGACATACCAATTGCAAAGTCAAGTGCATGCTGAGCAGCATCAATATCTGTTCGATTTGATGGTTCAGTCGTTAATTGCTTAACTATTTAGCGGACCATTAACTTACTTTCTTGGTTATCGTCGTATGGCATAGCCCAGTCGCCATTCAACGTGATTCCAATCTCGCCCTTTTGTTGAGGTTTGAAATCTTCGCGATAGGCCTTCACTGCATTGGCGTGCGCGAGGATCACGTTGCGTCCAACACTGTAGTTGTGTGCAGGAAAACATCAGTCTCTGATATCGTAGATTTCCAAGCATAAAATTGGTAGTCGGGTACTCTGAACAAATCTACTCACATCCAAGGCTCAGTAGAAGAGTCGCCCTCCGGTGAGCGAGTCCGATCGCTTGAGCGTCCAGGGGCGAAGACGCCACGGCCGTAGCCCAAGATAGAGACACACCACGGCTCGTTGACGGTGAGCCTATAGACCAAATCGTTGAGCAAAAAATTGACCTCACGCCATGCACCTACCAGTGCTTCACGCGATCACCGAATGCTTCAAAGCAGACCTGCAAAATAAGTACAGAAGTCAAAAACTGGAAGCCATGCATGTTCTCAACGCACTCGAGCGTAGCGGGTGTAGTCCTGAATGATCTCATCTTTGTTCAGCCATCCTGTATACTTGTCATGGAGAGCTTGTGGTAGATCCCAATGATAGAGTGTCTACCCATACCCGTCAATCGAAACCTCCGAATGCCGAAAGAGGAATGCTACTGACAACAAAGGGTATGATACCGTTTTTGAGCAACTCATCGATTAGGTTGTTGTAGAATTCAATTCCCTTGGGGTTGATGGGGTCATCGCGACCACCAAGAGGAATTATGCGACTCCAGGAGAGAGAGAAGCGGTAAGCCTTGACACCGTATTGCGCCAACAAGGCAATGTCCTCCTTCCATCGCTTGTACGAATCAGTCGCTACATCTCCGTTCTTCCCATCCAATGTCTTCCCAGGGAGTTTGGCAAAACCATCCCAAATGGACTCTGCACGACCATCTACATTCCATGATCCTTCGATCTGGAAAGAGGCTAGAAGAAGAAGGAAACATTCATGAGTCGCGTGCAATAAGTGGGAGTAGCGTGAAGGGAAGAAACGCGCACCTGTTGCAAATCCCCACATGAAGTCTTGAGGCAATTTCGAGTGTTTCAGAGCCGACATAGTCGTCAACACAATGCAGAGTCGGGGAACAAGATATCACCCAGTGAAAAAGATCCTTCCCTTTAAACCAAGAACAATCCCCCGATATCATTTCAGTACCTTGAGATGTCGCCCGAGGATACTCCGACGGCTGAAGTGCTTCTGGTCGCTTGCATTATCTCAATAGACAAAGACTTTCTTGTCGCTTATGGCATACAGGATTACTCCGTGTATGACAAATTCGAAGTTTTGAGACCAAAGAGGGCAGTTCAATTCTCGACAAGGGACTAGTTTCTGCACGGCGTTTTTTCGGAATGATCATGATGTTTTCGTGACCCATTAGTCACAACATGACTTAATAAGCGTCGTGGTACTCGGTGCTTTGCGAAGTATTAACGAAATGTTAACTCTGTACCCATTATTTACCTGTAATAACGGAAGCTCTAATCCACTACTCAGGGGCCGTCCACTTGCGATCTCTGCACTGCCGCAGATTTTTCATGTCGATAGATCTGCTCGCTCTCTACCATCCTGTGGATCATCACTCAACCTGCTAGATCTCTTGTTGCTGGTGATCAGCGAAAAACCTGTCACTGTCGATATCTCGACCAGCTTGAAGTTAATTACAACAGATTGATCCGGCGAGTTGCTGAGAACTATGAAGCTGAGCTGCTGAGCCTTGTATCTGAGCTGAAGATGAATCGATAAGATTGGGCGAGTTCAGTCTCTCAGGACAGTCGTTTTGATATCCAATTGAAATGACTTTCTCACAATACGAAGAGTGCGTCATCGGTGTTGAATTTCTGACCTAACCCTCGTTTCGGCTCGACGGCAGAGTTCTGCCAACATATTCTTTTTAACCCCTTTTTCACAACACGTCATTGCCATATTTCTCCCTCACTCTCTCACGGTAGTCTCAGTCTTATCTCACTGCCTAAGTAACAGATGGACAGCAAACTTGACCTTCTGTTAACCTGAACAGGTTCAAACCGAACTAGCTAGCTTCCTCGTTGCAGCTCAAGGCCAAGATGATGGAAAAAGGGTTAGGTTGCCCTTGCGTTCTTCCCAGCCGCTTTGAATACCAAAGGAAGCTTTCCCGATATAACATAAAAGTGTGGTGCTCAATACGTAGCTGTATTTGAATAGCTTTCGATTGTTATGGATTATTTTCGTTGAAAAGAGCGTGTCATTTCCAACTTCAAAGAAGAATCTCAATTCACTGAAGACTCTGCATTCTTTCCCTCATAATAAAGAATAACGCTACTTACATGCCTTTCGGTCATGAAATATATCCGATCAAGTCTGATGGCAATAACAATTTGAAGCACAACTCAGTGCGTAGTACAAGCATGACTCGAGGGCATGGTATCCAAGGTAGCAGTAGTGCGATCGTGTCTCAGTCTGGTCACCTGTATATCGCCTTTCAGGCTCACCTTCACTCCACGACGTCGCAACCTGAATTGGCTCGTGTATGTATAGAGGATCATTTGAAGTGTTGGATAATTCTGAACAAGGAATTTCCTGTGTGTCAGGATCTTCAGCTTCTTCGAGCTGGAAGTCCCGGACATTGATTCTTGGTCTCCTCATGTGGACCCCATGTGGACCCCAGGATCCAACCGTATGATCCGTCGAGAATATTCCCAGATAGTCTGTTTCGAGTCGAAGATAGATAGATCACTTCACCTATAAACGGGGTGCATACGCTCATACAAAGAGAAAAAGAACCAAAATGACGTTGGTTCCACGCCAAGAAGAAGACTATAAAACTACATGTGGATATCGATTCTTCGACTGAACGCATGCAAATCCAGTGGCTCTTTCTATCCGATTGCTTCAAACACCAGAATTCACTTAGGAGGTGGTGTAGGCGGACCTGTTAACGAAATCAGTTGACACGCACCAGGGCATCTTCTGGGATCATGCTTACCAAATAGACCTGGCGCAGGTGCAGGTGAAGAGGGCACAGAATGTGGTGTAGGCATCAAATAAGGATTCGCTGAAATAGATCATTGAATAACTCCAGCCACTAATTCAGATACTTGATTATACACACGTCTCCACTGAGCCCAAGCAGGTAATTCTGGTCTAACTGGCTCGGGCACTGGCGCCGCAAGAGCAGGCACAAGGGCAGGGGCGGGTGCCGGCCTTTTACCTTTGATCGCTTTCCGTTCTGGGCGTTTATGAACGACATGCCAACCAGGTCTCGCTTGTACCGGTTCGGCTTCTATGGCTGGGGGAGGCGGAGGTGGTTCTTCGGGAGGCGGAGCCTCGATCTATGAAGTTACGGTCAGTATAGAGCAAGGTTATTAGTCCATGATCGTGAGTGCACCATACCTTTGGCCTCCAATCCGGTGAGTATTCACCACCCGCGCCATGTTTGGACTTCACAGCCATGAGTTCTGCAATCTCACTATTCAATGGCAGTTAGATTAAGGCCATCAGAGTCTGGATGCCACACGGACTACTGCAACTGACGACGTTCATCTCTGAGTTTCCCTACCTCTGCCAGTAGGATCCTGACCTCACTTGCTAATGCCTTCGTGAAATCGTTCACATATCTATCAAAAACGGTCAGCTTAGAGCTATCTGAGCATGACACGCAATAAAGAACTTGCTTATTATTTTGACCAGAAAACCCAGGAGGCTGCTTCGACATCGTCACGGGGAAACAAAGAACAAAAGTTATGTATAGATCTGCTTGTGCAAGGGGTGAAAATGGCAGCCTGGCCTGGCTGGTCCTATCCACGAGGCATGCATAGTGTTTGTTCCGATAGCCAATTTTGGTAGTTCTCAGGGCCTTTGTGATATCTTAATTTTACGCTCTGATATCATCATCACTTAACGCCAAACCCATAATCTTGGTGTTAACCCTCCTCAAAATCGGTCATTTGCGGACATGAATTTCTACCGTTGATTGGGGTTACCCGGCAGAGGTTCTGAACCTTCTCACCTGGACCATGACCACATGTATATACGCATCTGACCATGAGAATGATCAGTTATATGGCAACCGTCTGACAATAGGACTTGTATCACTTCCCACTATGCCACAAAATGTTATAGACCCTTCCGTCCTCAGTAGGCTCGATCCTGAATACGTTGCATTTCACAACGCTCACCTTCTCGACTACGTACCAACTGAACATCTTCCTTGGGACCCAAAGATTCGCGAACAGCCGGCAGTCCCAGGAGCCTCACATCCTCAGGAAGTTGGACTTATTAGGGATTTTACTCTTTCGAAGACAAATGTTCGTGCCTTTACTCCCAAAGGCGATCGACCTTCCGATGGATGGCCCGTGTTTATCTGGCTTCACGGAGGTTCGCTGGCGAACAAATCCCGCTACTTGGCCAACTAATCGTGACTTCAAAGGTGGCTGGACTCTCGGTAATATTGACTCTGAGTCTTCCTTCATAACTCAGATAGTAAACAGTAAAACAGTTCTATCGAGTGTTTCTGGAATTTCTACTTATTTCTTACAGTGGCCAACTGCGTGGTCATCTCTGTGAACTACCGCCTAGCACCTGAAATCAAATATCCGGCTGCAGTAGAGGACGCGGTCGAATCCCTGACCTGGGTAGTAAACCACGGGCCCAAGGAAGTGTCTATCAACCCCAATCGCATTGCAGTCGGTGGTTCCTCGAGGTATGTTAAACCCCTATTCCCTAATCTGACTTGATCTTGGAACTTTGACCAAAAGCGGAGGAAATCTTGCGGCTGTTCTTGCCCTAAAGGCGGTCGAGCTGAAGATCTCTTTGAAATTCCAACTTCTCATTGTCCCTGTTTGTGACAATACGGCCTCGGTCGACAACCTCTGGAAAGAGAATGAGAAGGCACCTTGGCTTAGTCCCATGAGGATGGAATGGTTTAAAAACAATTATCTTCCCAATAAGGAAGACTGGACCAAATGGGATGCTTCCCCCACTTTCGCCCCTGTTGAGCTTCTTAAACAGACTCCAAAAGCGTGGATCGGTGTATGTGAGCTTGATATCCTGAAAGCGGAAGGGATGGAATACGGCGACAAGTTACGAAAGGCTGGCGTTGAGGTAGAAATTAAAGTTTATCCAGGGGCTCCCCACCCAATTATGGGCATGGATGGTACGTTCATAATTCTGATTGCCGTGAAGCGTTGCTTACTGACTGCTTCCAGGGTAAGTTCAGAGACAATTTTCCAGTGATGACGATTACTCAGTCCCTCCTTAAGTGTCCTCCAAGTTGGGCGGAATTTGATAGCTGACGCTGGGCATGCATTGTCCCGCGTATTCTCAGAGTCTTCCTAAATTGTTATTGCGATATGACCGTTTCTGGGTCCAACGAGATGTCATTGATATTAATATGGCAATTAAGCCTGAGATCTGAATATTGGATATCATCTAATCCTGAGAGTGAACCAGGTTCATCTGTTGGTCCAACATTATAATTGTTTCATTGTTTCACCATCCTTTGTTCCATCTCCCGAGCAGTAACGTACAGTTTCAAGGATATTGCGAATTGACATCATTAGTGAGTGGATAATAACGACTACGAGGGTACGGGAGATGCAATCTTCACGATGACGAGCTTCCAGGTCACAAGCCTTCCGAAGATAACGGAATTATAGGTTGTTTGAGAACAACATGTTGAAGAGGCACAAAGCTCAGTTGCTATTCTTACTTTTTATTTGAAGAATCAACAAACATGTTCTCAGACATTCTTGAAATTGATAGCATAATCTCGTACAGAACATGAAGCCCTGCAGGAAATGGTTATGACGACACCACCTGGAAGGCTCAATTTTCCCAGAGTCAGAGTCATGTTTAGAGTCTTGAAAAAAGTTTTCAAAGTGTGCAAACACGCCGGAGCATATCGTAGAGCTTCGTGGAGAGCTCGACGTATTCAAATTTCAAATGTTGGAGGGGACAAATGGGTTCGTTTACCCCGGATGAGCGTAAGCAGTGAAGGGATTTTAGAGGAAGGACGATCATCGTCTCTCGCGGGGATAGTACAGAACAAGATATTAATGGGAATATCTCTCGCGCATCACATACACCACGACGTTCGATCTGGTGTTGAAGTATCAGCCATATTCTCATGATTTCTACCATGTCATCTGGATCATCGTCCAAGGCCAGATAACCAGTAAGAACCAGAGCTTCCATCGGTCTCTCCCGAAACGACATGAGGTCATTGAGAGTCACATTAATCAGCTCCCATTGGTTATTGGGGTTGCGACCAAATCCAAACTCAAGATGGAGAGAATGTAGATTAGGGAAAATGGTGGCGAGAAAGGGACCCAAGTGAACAATCTGTCGTTTATGAACTGGACTAGCCGAAACTTGGTTATACAAAGCCAAATGAACACGACAATGTTATTATTGGATTGAGACCACGAATAAAGTCATCAGTGTTCTGCAAGGAACCTCGAAGGTTGAGAGAGGCGAGAGATACCAAGTTTCTGGAGAACATCTTTGGAGTGGTGATCAAGGTTGATTTCAACGGTGGTCAGATCCCTCATTTCCACAGAGGAAGCGACGAGAGTTATAGATACCGCTCTTCCAGTGGAAATATCGGCATTGCGGAATCTGAGCGTAGGCAAAATGATATGCGCGGCGTCATCGAGACTGGGGTGAACTACGTATTGTCATATTCCTCGACGACGAGGTCAAGAGTGTCAAGAGTGATACGATGTAGTATGCCAACCTGGGGACCATTCCACTGATATGGAAGTTCTCACAATTTCGAACAGAGCGGACCGTTCAGTCAAAGGGTGCATAGAACTTAGTATGTACTCCTCCTCCCTCTCCTCCTCCCAGAAAAAGCCATCAAGACGGATGATCTGAACGTGCGCAAGGTAATATGAGATCCACTATTAACATCCTTGCCAAGAGATCCATAGAAACAATTGTTGTAGTGGTTAGTCACAACTTTCGCAATGGGTTTCAACGAAGCTCGCCGAGCACGCGATATCTTGATGTGTTAAAGCATGTTTCTGAAGTGCGGTTTTCTTGGCTTTGATGGTATCGTGTCGGCCTTTCGAGAGGAAAATTCAAAACTGACGAGCAATTCTCACCCAGACCTTGCATCTCTACGACAACAAACGTATGGATGGATGTGGCAGTGTTTGTGGCGCTTTATAATCTAATACTAGGTATGGGGACGAAGCATAATTCAGGTGAAAACAATCGTACTCAGCCTAAATATCGCTTGTTTATACTCGCAAGCCGTATCTTGAGAACATCATGCGGTATCCTGTGTAAAAACCTAATTACATAGGACTAGGCGACTCGCTATATATCGCTGATCTGAGACCTCATTCGAAAAGAGCGTGAGTTCACCCAATTCCCTTCGTCAGTAACGTATAACCAGGATCAAAGAGGGCTAAAGTGTCGCCAAAGTCTAGAAAAGAGCGACGAGTCCCATCTGCAGCTCGCAGCACATGCCGTCGCAAAGAATGCTATGTTCCCGAAACTCATCAGAGAGGGAGGGATACAGCATCTGCAACATGTTTTATTGAACCTGCATGGATTAGAGAAAGGAGGCAATTTACAAGTCATATTTGTCGACGTATTATCTAGGATACAAATTTACAAAAAACAGTACATACATGATCCCAAATCGAGCAACCCCGCAGAGCCAAGGATGAAAACAAAAAACAAGATGAAAGACATAACGAATACCAGAGATTAAATCATGCCTCCCAGATACCACCACGTGCTAGTTCTCTAAACACACCACCCTTCCTCTCAATCAGCTCCTCGTATGCACCCTCTTCGCATACCTGTCCCTCCTTCACTACAGCAACACGATCGCACATCTGCATCACCTCAGTCTTATGCGTTATCACCATCATCTTCAACCCTTTATTCTCTTCTGCCGCCGTCCGCCTTACGTTCATAATGGCCTCAAGCACCTGCCTTTGATTCTCAACATCCAACGCACTCGTGCACTCATCAAGTATGAGCAAATGAATATCCGATCGTGCAAGGGCACGAGCTATCTGAATCCTTTGTGCCTGTCCACCGGATACTTCACCGAGAGGAGCTTTCATACCGCCTTCAATGTTGCCCAACCAATCAATATTGGCCAATCTGGCTGCACGTTGTACGACTCTCTCTCTTTCAACTTCATCAGAAAATGCCCCAGGAGAAACACCGTAGAGGATATTGTCCTCAACGGAGGCACTTTCAAATAACTGTGCTGCCTGAGAGACAACACCCAACCCGTTCCTCAGACGTCGTACATCAACATCTCTAATATCAATATCACCAAAGGTAATTCGACCCTCGAGGGGCTCATAAAGACATTGGAGAAGGGAGGCGATAGTAGATTTCCCGGAGCCTGACGCCCCAACAAGTGCGATACACTCCCCGCGGTTGATACGCAAATTGAAGTTGTTGAGAGTAAGACTCGACGGTCGAGAAGGATAAGCGAAGGAGACTCGGTCAAAGACAATTGGACCGGAAGTGAGGAAAGAATGGGAGGGAACTCTCGATTCGGAAGTGTCGTGCGTCGAGAGCTCAGTGAGTGTCAACAGATCATGCGTAGCTTGAGTAGTCTTGGCGATCTTCTCGGCTGTTGACAATGATCATCAGCTCAGTTACGAACTCTTCCAAATGAAAAGTACTCACTGAAATTCATCATCTGGCTGCCAATCGACACGGAGAACGTCACCAGGTTCAGAACCTCCATCATCTGCAAGTAGCTATATCGGCCATCGGCAACTAGCACGGCCCCGACGTAAAACAAAACTGCCTCAGCAGCGTAGATAAGACCACCCGCAATGCCCGTAGTGGCACCCTCAGCCCACGCACCCCTCACGCCAGTGTCCAACGCTTTTTTGACAGAAACATCAAACGATTCCGAAAATGGTTGAGCAATACCCATTGCTCGAATGCCCTTGATATTGCACATGACATCGTACCATCCCCTCGCGACCTCCTCCCTCGCACGTTTGTTCCTGACTTCGCACTTGCCAACAAGTTTGGTCTGAATAGACATGATACCAGCAAAAATAGGCGCAATACCCAAACCGACTAGCGTCAGCTCCCAGCCTTTCACCATAGCCCACAGAAGACCAATAAACAGCATGGCGAAGACAACAAAACACTGGCCAATGACCACAGAAAGTAGAGTTCTCCCGTCGTCGCCATCCTGTACGATCATCTGGTTTAATCGCGCCGGACTGTTCTTGGAGTCATCAAACCATGCTTTGTCTTGCCGAAGGACCTTGTCGTATGCGACAGTACGGAGATGGGTGGCCCATGTCATTCCGAATGTTTCCATGTAATAGTATTTGAGACCAAGCAGGATTCCATTGAGCCCAGCGATACTGAGGACAAGAGCACCTGTTGCATTGATGCTGGAGACATTTTGGGCGCCGACGGAGACTTGAAACAAGAGTCGAGAGAAGAGATAAGAGAAAACGGGCGTAAGACTACCAGAGGCGAGGCAGATGAACAAGCCGAAGAAGAAGAGGTGTTTCTGAGGGATTGTCGGCCAACTCCTGCGAATGACGTTCCAAAATTGCGGAGGCTGCTCGACGTCATCCTGATCAGTAAGAAGTCCTTGTTTTTCACCCTCAGGCGTTGTTTTAGGTATAGGCGCGACTGCACGGATCGTCATTTCCGACCTATGCCGACATCTTCTCTCCCTCGTCGCAGCTGCAGCTCGCTTGGGACCATGTATGTTCAACATAACTCGCCCTATATCAGACTGCATCCAATCCTTCTCCTGCATCTGCTTGAAATCTTCCGAGTCCTGTTTCCACGAACGAGAAGTAAAAGTCGGCGCGGGAGAATTCGGCGAGATTTGAAGACTACGTCGTCTTGACTCACACCCCACTGCAGTAGCTGTCGTCGGAGTGTGAAGTGCACTTAATGGTCGACGAGGCCGATAAGCAACAGTCTGTGCTCCTTCATCGGCCTCTTCCTCCTCTTCGAGGATAAGTGAGGGACATGAATTTAAGCGGTTGGAATGTGTCGTTACAACCGCATGACTCGGCACAGTAGAGAACTGGGAAGTCAAATCGGCGATGGCATCAAACATCCAATCACTCTTGCCGAACGTCAAAGAGCAAACATTGTTGAGTGAAAATTGCCTTTCAGTCGCCAGATCAGGTTCGGGGGATTGAAGATCGTCAAGATCGTCGTTGTTACTCGAAGCATCGACGTCCTTTGCAGGGAATCCTCCGATAGCGCGTTGTGATTCCATCATCTTGAGAAATTCGCCTACAGGAGCTGCATATTCAAGGTCGGCGCGATAGCCTTGCTCTACCATACGCCCGTTCTTCAATACATAAACAAAATCTTGGGATTGAATTTGTGATAAATCATGAGTAATGACAACGGTGGTTTTGTTTCTTCGCCATCGTTTAATAGCTTCGAAGACAAGGATACGAGAAATCGTATCCAGAGCTGATGTCGCCTCATCTAGAGGTTCGTCATCAATAAGCAATGATATAACGGGAGAAAACAGACGGAACATACCGAGAATCAGAATAGTAGGGTCCCGAATTCGCGCTCGAGCTAGTGCTAATCTCTGTCTCTGCCCTCCACTCAACGCCACACCAGTCGCTTCTGACGAAGAACCCAATTTGGTATCATATCCATCAGGCAGATCTTTCACAAACTCGTGCACCATCGCCATCCTACAGGCTTCCTCTACTTCCTCTTGCCTGACTACCTGCGGCGCGCCTGGTCTACCATAAGCACCAGCCGCAACATTTTCCCATAACGTTCGCCCATCTAACACGACAACACTACCGAAGCCCTGAGACACACCTGCAATTTGTCCACGATACCAGGACTCATCTAAATACCGTATGTCTTGGTCATCTAGCATGATGGTTCCAGAGGTAGGTTCATACATGTTCATCAGCAAAGCGGCGATTGTGGACTTTCCGGAGCCGGAAGAACCCACGATGAATGTTGTTTCGTTGGCTGGGAGATATAGCGAGACGTTGGAAAGAACAGTAGTGGAGGGTTTGGATGGGTAGGAGAAGGTGACATCATGGAACGCCAATTCACCATAACATTGTGTTGGGGAGATCTTGCGGAGAATTTGAGGGCGAGATTGGCGTAGAATTCGTTTTTGAGGCAAGGAAAAAGAGCCTCGGACTACAGCAGAGGGAAGGGGAGACAAGGGAAGAGTCGAGAGTGAGGAGGAAGGAGAGTCATTAATGATAGTCTCCATCAAAGCTGCCATGGTAAATTTGCCTTTCACGACAACGATAAACTGTGGGATACACATTGAAAGGTTGGATGTTGCGATCAGACAAGCCCAGAAGGTAGCTACAACGTCACCAAAGGTAATCTTGCCGTCCCTGACCAGTTTAGATCCAAGCCAAATTCCTTGGACAAACATTGCCATCATGACGAACTGCGCAAACGCACTTGTCAAACCCCACACACTGTTCAGACGCCTCACAGCCACTCTCAGAGACTCGAAAGCACGAGTGGCCTTTTTGAGTTCAAAGTCTTGGGCATTGAAGGCTTTGACCGTGGATATGGCAGTAAGAGCGCGATTAACAAGCGTTGCTGTAGAGCTTACTTCTGATCGTTCATGAAGCAGGCGAGGGGAAATCAGAGATTGTGAAAAGGATTGGACGATGATAAGGACTGGAACAGCAGAGAGGATAACGAGAGTGAGAGCCCACGAACGGATGAAGGCTAGAATGAGGGCGGCGACAGCCGTAGTAAGATACTGGATGAGGTAGCCTAAAGCGAGCGAGGTGGCCATTCTGATGTCATTAGTGTCCCTAAAATTCAAATCAGCAAAGTGCCACCAAACTAATAGCAGACTTACCGGGTGAGCCTAGCCATCGTGCCTCCAGCATCTTGGTTGTCGAGATGAGTGTCAAACCAAGCGATATCTTTTTGTGCGATTGCGCGATATGCAGCTTTGCGGACTTGCATTGCATTTTGTTCTCCTGTCCAAATCCATAGGCTACTTGTTACACTGCCGAGTGCGACTGAACCCACAGCTAGTCCAAGGAGTTCAAGAGCGGCCAGTCCTATGGATCGGAGGAGTGCGTCCTTGGCTGCTTGCGGGGGATTAGGACCCAGAGGAAATTCTGAAAATCCTTGAAATGCTTGACCAACGACATAGGTCATAAACGGTGCGACTGCACCAGCAACAACAGACGAGGCGATCGCAGGAAAGAGAAGACATAGACAATGTCTCCGAGAGAGGAGAGAGAAGAGGAGCCTTAGTGACGGCGCTGGCGGCTGGGAGGTTGATGAAGTCAGTGGTACGGAAGCTGGCACAGGTGGAATATCCAATGCGTGCTTAGTTTCGAGAGAAGAGATGGAAGACTGTGGAGAAAGAGCAAGGTCGTAATACAAGCCATCATCGGGGCCATCGGGAAGTCGGGTGTCGACTGAAAGAGCTTGCGGACGGCGCATTTTGGCACAGAAAGACGGGATTCTGAAAAAATGGAATTCATCCTCGTCTTTTTTACTCTTTTGTCTTTGCGACGAGAACAATTAGCAGTTGTTGTATTTTGTTTGGCTTCCTAGACAATAAGAAGATCCAGGTCTATATTTAATTTCGACTTGAAAAGGAAAAGGAGTCCATCATCACCTGCCCCCCTTGTAAATCTCATGTCACAATGTGTCCTCCCACGAAACATACAAGTGAAAAGACGACACTGACGCCATAACGGGCTCTACCCTTTCTCTCAGATCCCAAATGACTCCTCCTGATATCGTAACCGCTTCTCTTACTTATCAACTCCCTCCCCCTGACGGAGAGCGTGCTTATTCAACAGTCAATGTCGACCCGACTACAGAATCTCGTCATAGGAATTTTCTCCAAGTAGCCTTTGACGTTCCAATAGAGAATACCCGCGGGAAAGAACACACATTTACTCTCGACAATGCCGGTTTTCAGTATGCCCGCCGCCCTACTCACTTTCAGGATTTCCATGATGACAGGAAAGTATGGGACGAATATTATCCTGAGAGTGAGGCAATCATCAAAGAACTAACTGGAGCTTCTCGTGTCGTTTTCTTCGACCACAGTAAATACTTACTCCCTTGGTTCCTCTGGTTCTTCACTCCGCTCAAAAAATATCCCTCAAAAATTAGCTCGACGCCTTCGTAGACGAGAAGAAGAACTTGATATTTCTCCAAATTATCGCCAACCGGTCTCATCTGTTCACGTCGACCAGACAACAGCATCCTCCATCGCTCGAGTACATCGACATCTTCTTCCTACTGATGCTCCCACCCTTCTCCGCAACAGGTTTCAAATCATCAATCTGTGGCGACCTATTGGTAGCTCGGCTCTAGACTGGCCATTGGCACTCTGCGATTACAAAAGTGTCGATGCCACTCAAGACACGTTCCCTTTGGCTTTGATATACCCAGACCGTGAAGCAGAGGCAATGATCATGAAGCATAACCCAAATCACAAGTGGAAATACTTGCGTAGTATGACACCCGACGAAATCGTCCTCATAAAATGGTCAGTCCCATCATTCTCTCTCTCTCTCTCTCTCAAGAAAGATCATATTCACATGGTATCTCCCCCCCTCCCTCTAGCTTTGACTCGCTAAAGGACGGGAGTGTCGCCCTGTTCAGTCCACACACTGGATCCAGGATCCAACAACTCCCGCAGATGCTCCACCTCGGGAGTCGATCGAGTTGAGGGCACTGGTTTTCTATGACTAGCCACCAAAAAAAATACAGAAAAGGGGTCTGTCCTACTTCAACGTGATAAATGAGATCTTGTCTTATATACGGTCGGGCATCAATCAATCTACGAACCGTTCAGATATATTTCTTTCGCAACGAATGAATGATGCTATATATAGTCCAATGAGAGAGAGAGAGAGCAAACAAAAAGCAGACAAAAGCTCAGTCCATGTCAAAGGCAGAGCGAGAGCGAGAGAGTGTGTGTATGTGTGTGCATGTGCATGTACATATCTAAATACAAAGAGAGAGACAGAGACAAAGAAAGGATCATGACGAGGTGTGCTACTAGTCGATATAATATATATAAAAAGTACGACAAAAACAAGCTTTCAAACATTGGCAGCAACTACTAAATCCTCAAAACAAAAAACAAAAAGTCATTAGAAGAAACACAGGTTTCAGGGGGAAAAAAAGAAAAGAAAATTAAAAATTGTGCATGCATCAGAAAATAAAGAATGAGAAGACCCGTAATAATACCAGAGGTGTCCATAGTCAACAAAAAAAAAACGAAACGAAACGAATCAAGTGTAGTGTGTGCGTGCGTATGCGTGTGTATGTCCATCCCAAGCAGGCCCACCCAGCAACAACCATACAATAATTCTATGCCTGACTCAAAAGAATTTTATCAATCACAGCATTAATCATAGTCTTGCGCGCCGTCAAATCCATCCCAAACTCATCTTCTAATTGTCGCCTAATCTCTCTCTTCGTCACCGTATTCAAATCAGCAGTCTGCAAAATGTGTTGCGCAGCACGCTCAATCTCACCATCCGAAGGAAACCCTCCACCACCTCCACCATGACTCATCATAGTCGAATGACCGTGTGCAGACCCACCAGCCATTCCCATAGGATCAAAGCCCTCATGAGTACCAGTACCAGTAGTCGGTATCGGCATGTCGAGATAATGAGTAACTGGCCGTGAAGGCGTAGGTTGATGAAGGAAAGGAGACTGAGGCGTGTTACGTCCCGAATGATAGCCAGGGGGAGGGTACATGCCAATTTGAGAAGGAGCAGGCGATTGAGTCTGGGCTTCATAATAGGTCTCACGGCCATAGATAGATCCAGTACGGGATTCAGCATAGTCCATCTTGCCGCCCTTGACAGGTGGCACCCATGAACCAATGCTATGGTTGGATTCTTTGTCCCAAAGCTCATTTTCCTGTCAATGGCGTTGAACATAAAGTAAACAATGACCACTTTACAAGAACACATACATATTCACTCCAAGACTTGAGCGGAATAGCACGAGGATCAAACTTGCCTTCATCCTATAGACACCACCACCACCACCACCACCACCATCAGCCATTTTCAACACTAACAACCTCGAAATAATAACACTCACATGAACAACAACCTTCTTCCCGGATTCTCCCAAAACAATACGAGTCTGACCCCAAGAGAAATCATCCATGCGCCAGAACGAATAAAGCGGAAGGAAGAACGAGAACGCAGGGATAGCAATGATATAGAAAATCATCCATCCAACCATATCCCACTTCCTTCTTAACACAAATACCAGCGCTTGGACACCATAGATAGCAGCAATCATGATGAGCGAAATCAGGGGAATAGACTTCCCAGCTCCAGCGATCAGGTACACAAGATACACGATCTATAAATAGAAAAAGATAAAAATAGTAAGCCAATCTAATTAGGTAAACAGAAGACGGACGAAAATGAATCAAACTCACATAAGCCACAGTAACCGGTTGTGTAATCGTCGACACCAAATCAATCATAACCACAAACCTCATCGAGAAACAGCAGAAACCACAAAGCTGATCTAAGAATATCAGCTCCCCAAGATTATGCACCGTCGAGTTGATCCATCGTCGTCGCTGAGAAAGCAACACCTTCCAATCATCCGGAGCAACCGTATACGCATGGGCATCTCGTACAAATTGCGTCTTGAACGCCGGGAAATGTTTCAGCAACAACGTCGTCAAGTATCGATCTTCACCAAGGTGCAAGAGATTCTTCATGTGCAGCGTGTCAACACGATTCTCCGAGTAATCCTGGATCATCTGGTTCGAAATGAGCAGAGGCTTGTGGGTGTCGGGTGTGCGAAGACGATAGAGCGTGAAACAACCAGGTAAGCAGGTGACAGAGCCAAACAGGGACTCGAAAGCTTTGGCCATGTGATGAGATATAAAGTACTCATATACCTGTTTAACCCACCGCTTCAGTTAACACCCCATCATGGGCAGTACATCATCCCACGTACCTGCATCATGGTAATCAACGATTGTTTTGCGTTTGCCAGTTCCGTTTCACCACAAACACCAAGAAGCTTCTTGTCATGAATCATACTGCAGTTTTGTTTTGTTTTTCAAAAAAAACACATCAGCTTATCACAGGCTCCAGAACAAAACTCAAACGTACGCAGAAATCAAACGATTGACAGACATAGGATCCACCGTCGTATCAGCATCAACCATGAACAGATACTCATAGAACGTCGGGTTGACACCAATCACATTCTTAATCTGATGATACATCTCCAATTCCAACGGGTTCATCGGCGCATTAAAGTGGACCTAGCGAGAAAGAGAAGAAATCCGATCAGCTCAGCCCCATCAACTCAAAACATGACCCATTTGCTCACCTTATTCAAGAAATGCATCAACAACATTTGCGAATCCCGCTTCCCTCTATTCCCAGGCCTACTCCTCTCCGTCGGCTTTCCAATCTTCACTAACACCATATACGGCACAACATGCCCCGCACACTCATACAACCCCGAATACACCTTGCCCATATTATGCTGCTTCGCTCCCTCCCCCAAACTCTGGAAACTCAACGGCTCAGGATCTAAATTCGGATCAGCACCCAGTATATCCAACACAATCCTCGGTGTAGGTCTATCATTCCCAGATCCAACAATCATCCCATCACAGATGATAACTAACAATTTTCGTTTATCATCATACTTGAGCTGCGCCAACGAATCAATCGTCTTCCTCAACGAAGAATCGCCTTCCGTGTAACAAGGAACTTGGCAAATCACGAATTTGTCATGGTCCTCCGGTGCCCTCTCCGCTCCAAAGTTGATCGAAGCAATAAACTTGAACCCAATAATTGCCACCATAAGCATCGACAACGCGAGCAGGATATACGTAGAGAATAAGCACTGCGGCGATTCTCGATTGTCAACTTTACCAATGAGGAAAAGGTTCCGGAGACACGTCCTCTGTCGATCAAGTACCGCAGAGTCCAAGTTCAGTTGGTCGAACCATTTCGTAATATCCTGTCCTGCAAATCGTTGGAACAAATTGATAACACTCCCATGCATGAAATTCGTATCCGTAGGTGGTGCTTGCATCCCCGTAGGTGCACGAACAGCAGGCGGTGATCTGATATATGTACTAAGATCGTAAATGAGGCCGTTATAAACCGCAACAGAAGACCCGGTCGCCGCCATATTCTTGATCTCTTTCGGGGTATATCCAACAAACCCAACACGAGAGGTATACCGTATTTCAACCATATTCTCAAAGTACCAATCCGGTCTCGAGTCATTCGTAAACACACGGAAATCATGGTATTGCGCATTTGGATCCGTGTTGTTGGCCGAGTTAAGAATGACATAGGGTGAAACATTCCCGTCAATCCCATTACACAGCGCGCTGACCTACAAAAAAACGAATCAGCCCTCTCTCTTTCTCTTTCTCATATCACTCCCAGAAAGAATTAAATGCACCTGAACAGGAAACAGATTATCCGCCATCAACCCACCATACTTCAACACCGACTTCGTAGGCACTACCGACACAAACTCCTGATGCATCGCCGCAATCTCTCCCAAATCAAACACTTCCCCCCTGATCGCCGTATACACATTACCAGGATCATTCTCCAGACTGTGACTCTGCAGTTCACTCCGATTATACACATGCTCCGTTGGACAAATCAAATTGCCCAACACCGCAATCACAAAAACAGCACACCCACACATAAACCAAATAAGCAGGTTAAGTGCAAGCTTCTCCCTCCACGCCTGCCGTACATCCATACGTTTCATTCGACCAATATAAGTGAGGAAAGGTGTAGGTATCCACCATGTCAATAACCAACACAGTGCAACCCATCGTCGACGTGCTGCAGATTCTTTGAGTACTTCAGTGGTTTCATTTTCGGCAGCCAATTCATTCGCCAGCTGCGCTTCTTTATTCCCCAACCCACGTTTATCTGTGTTCTGGAACATATTCCTCGACGGAGCATAAGATTCCGAACCAAAATTCGAATCTGTATCGCGATTGGATGTGAACCGACTACGCCCATCGTATTCCTCTGATCGCAATGACTTGTGCTCATCAAAATCGGAGACGCTATCGTTGCGACCAGAGTTGTTATAGAGATCGGCACGTTGGAATGGCGAAGCATTGGAAACGAGCGGAAGAGCTTGTGTAGATCCATTCATGTGATCACTATATCCTCCCCATCCTGGATCAAGTTCTTCAACTGGAGAACGATAAGGTGCGTATGGGTCTGTGATACCACGCGGATCAAGACCAGCTTCAGCTTCAGCCTCCCTAATCCTATTCCGCTTTTGCTCTTCTACATCTCTTGAACGCAACTGATCTTCAAAGAGATGGAAAGCCTTCTGCGACAAAAATACCTAACCCACAGGACAAGATAAGACGCGCAAAAAAACAAGGAAATTAGGATCAACAAACCTTGTGTTGTCCCAACACCAAATCCTGCTCACTCAGGCCCCACGCCGTCCTAGCCTGCATAGCTCGCATCTTCCCATCCCCCTCACTAACCCCAACACTCTCCAATCCTTCCCTATATCTCTCACAAAACTCCTCCGGAGTCATACCAACTTCTAGAACAACTCCACATCTCTTCGCCACCTCACTCAGTCCGATACTTCTCACCTGCCCTTTCACAGACCTTCCCTCAAGCTGATTCGGTAACTGTGAATCATTAGGATTGATACAGAAAATATACCACGATTGAGTTTCTTCCAGTGTCTCAAACAGAGTGTCCAATGCAGATCGAAATTCACCTGCGACACAAGGTGACGAAGATGTAATTTGATTCTGTTGATCAAAGGCGGCGGCAGCAGTGTTCGAAGTGACAACACCATCTTCTTCATCCCTCTCCTCGATATCCGGGAATCCTCCAAAAGTATTTTTAATGCCTAATCGCTTCACAGTTCCTTTCCTCCTCGTACTTGGCGCTCTCATCGGCTTGATAGCCTGCTGCGCAGACACAATGGTATCTTCATTCCTGGGATGCGCCTGCGTCGCAATTGCCTTGTTCGAAAACAATCCTTTAACAAACGGATTGATCGACCCCATCCCAGTACCATCGTTGATCGCTCCTGCAGCAGTGGTGGCAGTGGCGCCTTCACTCCCACGTAGGAGGGACACGAAATCAGGATTGATGGCATCAAGGTTTCGTTCAAGGAAGTTTTCAGAAGAATAGGTGACAGCGCCATTGAAATGGTTGATTGTGAACGTCGGGAACCCAGAACGATCAATTGCACCGGCTTTAAACGAAGAATGGTTGCCCCATCGTTTCTGAAACGCCTCTACCATAGTTTGATCCGTTTTCTTCGGTACTCTGCGGGCTTGGTCATCCATTATGTGAATCAAACCGCCAGGTTGATTCTGCAGCAACCTAACACATTCTGCATTATCAAAGTACGGTACTTGAGGAATCAGGTCGGCAATGCCTTCGATATTGTATTCATTGACATGGGCTTCGAACAAGCGCTTCTGCATGAAGTGTTGTAACCGTTCGTTTGCGAAATTGATGCAAAACTGATCGAGGGAGTTTGATCGGCTCGTCATGTTCTGTGGGCCGGGAAGATCAAAGAGACCGATAAAAGTAGAAAAGTCGTCTTTGCAGAAGCGCTGATTGATATGCTCGTTCAACCATGCGAACAACAAGGAATAAAGAGTTTTGGCGAGATCATCCCGATTATCCGAAGCACCATCCGGGTCCAAGAAGACAGTACAAAGTTCCTTCTTGACAAGTTTAGTCTTGTATGACAAGGCCGCTTCCAAAGACGAGGCAGGCACACCAAGAAAATCGGCAACGATTTCAAGGATATCAGTGTTCCTGACCACGGCAGCGTCCTCATTGCGATGTCTGTCAATGATGAATTCGAGATTACCGAGGTGGAGAATGGCAGCGATGAGTTGGCAGGTCTGCGCAACGTGGCGTTTGGACATGCCGACGGTTTTGAGAGCGACTTTGAGCTGATCAAAGCGGAGGGCATCGTCGTCACGACCAAGTTGTTGTCCTGGCCCTAAAGCTCCTAGACCTGCAGATCCGCGCTGACCAAGGTACCTGTACATAGTCTTGTCCAATAAATGGAGATGCTGTCTCTCCTCTGGCGTCGCACCAGCGACCAGATAGTAAAAAATATGAAAATTTCGCTCGCCGGAAGGAACAGCAGCAACACGATTGCGCTCCAGATAATAGTCAAGCGTTTTAATACCACAAAGACGCCCACGTTCAGTGAACTGCAATTCCGTATATTTTCCGAACCGAGAGGCATTTGGATTGAAAAGGGTGCGTGCGTTGCCGAAAGACTCGATGACGAATTCGGCCGCGGGAACTTGAGTGGCGAGTTTGGCGCCTTTTTTTCCAGGATTGGAGACACTAAGTTCGAGGAGCGTCTTGATGGTGAGCCGTCGGTTCTCGGATTTACCGCTGCCCGATTCGCCCCTGTGATAAAAAAAAAAAGAAAAAATTCATGTTCATGTCAGACAGAACCAAAACCAAAACGGAAGGCACGCACATGAAGAGCATGCTCTGGTCCTGAGTGGTCCTGCGCATAAGGTAATAGGTGTTGCTTGCCAGCTGAAAAATGTGCGGGGGAAGAGTGGTGTCCTTGTGTTCAGAGGAGTCTCTGTATTCTGCGGCATACTTTTGGAGAGCCGAGTCCGCATTTGAGGGTACATACTTGTGTGGATTGAGAGCGACAAGACCGCAAGAGCCAATACCTGTGTAAATGGTGTCTGCCATGAATCGTTCACGGAGACAGGCGACAACAAAGTCATCGTTGACATTGGGGAGTGCAGAAAGGTCGCTCGCCGCCTCGAGACGCTGATGCACACTCATGGCTGCGGTAGATCTGCGGTTCATGATGTCAGGCCCTTGGCCTTGTAGACGAAAACACAAGGCGGACAACGACACCGTGAGTGGCTGGGTCGCCAGCTGATCCCATCAGGCGAAGTTTCCCATCACGTGTCATGGCGCCTTATACAATGGTAATTCTGTTCAAAACTGTTCAAAAAATGTAGTGAAGCCCTCCAAACACACTCATCCTGACCCCACCCTCTCTTTGAAAGACAACATGAGAGAGAGATGTTGATTATTATTCAAGTCACTATACAATGGCAATATGTGCTTGACTATAGCTATATTTAGATTTCAAGATCTGCCCGCACTGACTGGTACATTTTGACCATGGCATGAACCTGAGCCCAGCGCCCTCCCTCCGTCTCTTCTCCCTGCACACAGACACGCTCCAAGAACGGGAAAAGCTGGTCGATTATTCGTGCTAGCCGCAGTGCCGGTACCAGTGGCAGCCGTTCATCTGAATTAGCCACCGTCAGTACCTGCAATCGGTGCAGACCGGTTCTTCCCTCCTCCTCCTCCAACCTCGGATTCTCCCCAGTTGAGATGGGAATCCTGAGATACCTGAGCTCTGGGCATCGTCTTGACAGCACCTGTAATGCACTGATGCCTGGTCGTACCATATCTGTGCTCACGAAGGGGAGACGCAGCGTATGGATCTTATTCGCCCACGGCGCATCAGCCATGTCTTGTACGTCCAGATTCGTCATTTCCATCGCATAACTTCCAATTTCCAAATGTTTGAGCTGGGTAAGGCCGAACAAGGGTGAGAGTGCGTCCATGGAAACCCTCGGGATGAGGTTATGTGAGACGGGAATGTGCATCATCCGGATATAAGTCACTGTATCTCGCCATCTCCGCGCCACACACGTGAACAGATCCCGTATGTCCACACCATCTTCCAATGAACTTTCAAACCCGATATGTCGCAATTGCGTCGTTCCAATCTGCAGGTGAAATGTCTTGACAAACGAGAGTGGCGCAGTCAGTTCTAACCAGGTCAATTCTCTAAACCCAAACTCTCCTTCGTCTGCACCCTTATTCATAACCACTTTGGCTGCACTATGACCACGACTCGCCGTACCAGCAGGGACCTGACCCGCCAGCGCTTCATGCCACCTCGATTCAGGCATCACCGTCAACAACCCACTCTCATCCAAATCCAGCTCCAACCTCTCCAGCCCTGGCAACCGCCCCAAACTCCTAATAACCTCAATCCCCACATGTTTCCCCATCCCACGCACAATCAAACTCCTCAAGCACATGCACCTGCCCAAATACCCCAACGTATCCCTCGTCAACCCCTCGCCTATCAACGTTACTTCTTGAATTTTCGCTCCTTCGCATAAAAGCGTGTGCAAAAACGTCCCAATGAGCTTGTCCTCCACCCCCGTGATTTGTTCAAAATATAAAAATTTGAGTGAAGATGTGAGGAAGAGGCATATTGATGAGATGAGAAAATCGTCCGGAGACATATGGGGACATTTGAGGTGACGTAAAGATGGGAGCAGGGGCGTTTGACGTAGTTGTGCAATTCGAAAGTAAACGTGCATCGCTATATCCAATGAACCAGGGTCATGAGTATAACAGAAACTCTTGACTCTTCTCGCATAATAATCAAACCTCTCCCAATCTGCTTGCGTCACTTGTCCTCTCAGTACCTACACACACCCACAGACACAGACACAATAACCCATTTTTTTTTCAGTCTAATACAATGACAAAACACTCACATAAATCGAGTCACTCTTTTCGAAAGCCCTTAACAACCTAAATAACGGAAAGAACTTGTCCAAACTTCTCCACAACCGATCCAAACTCGGTTCCAACCAATACATCTTGTTCACTAATGCTGCATTCCTCAGCGCTTTTCTCTTAGTGAGGACCTCTTCTATAGGGAGTGACCAAGTGAAGGGGGCGAGTGTGAGGTTTTCGAGGATATGGTCAAGGATGTCGGGTGAAGTTAAAGCGGCCAGGGTTGCCGATGTCAAAGCGGAAGATAAGGAGGTCGTGGTCGATGGGGTAGCGAGGGAAGATGAGGTTGTTGAAGTTGAAGAAGAAGAGGATTGCATCGAAGGATGAGAACGGTCAAACCAAACGCCTGAAAGTTGGTATGGTCCATGAACATCGGCCCAAGCACGAGTTGCCAGTCCCACCACTCACCAATACGAGTCTACTAGGATTTTATCATAATACGTTACCAAAACCATGCAACCACTCACCCCAGGACAAGTACAACACGTTTGTCCCCCGAATAATCTTCGCTCGCCCACAAGTATGGATGACGATGGACGAACTGATGTAGAAAGGCTTCATATCTATCTTTTACCCACGCTCTTGGTAGTGGCGCTAAGAGAGACAGTTATGAGATAGTGTGCTATTCTAGACATTTACAAGGCCCTGGATTTTAGATACTCTATTGTTTGCTCAGCACTGAATGGAAATCAGCCTCATCAGAAGAGAAAAGCGAAAACGAAACACGCGTACGTCGCAGGCCCCTGCAAGCCCAGGTCCTTCCCAGCCTCTTCCCGTGCTCTCCGAGCGTCCGCCATACTGGGTTCCAGTTCTGATCTGGGTCTACTTTTCTTATCTTTATCTTGATCTTTCTTCTCTCTGATCATCAACCGCAGTCCCATGCCTTGGTGGCCAAGGTCTCGAGCACGGGTCTTTTCGAGGTAGTGATCAAGACCACCGCTCTAACTTCACCAGTGAGTTGTGAGCAAAAGACCGGTGTAGAAAGGCACCTTTCGAATGGTGCGCAATGCACGGGCTGTGACTTTGAGTTTCAAGTTGTAGCCTAGTGTTTCGGAGAATAACCGTTTCGACTGTATATTGGGAAGCCAAGTGCGACGTGTCTTGTGCTTGGAGAAGGGGACATTGTTGCCGTACTGTTTCATTTTTCCATGGAAAAGACCGTACTGGGAACGCTTGAAGGGTTGTGAAATGACTTGGGAAAACCAGGCCAAGCTTGGGAACATGGTGAAAACAAGGCAAGATCACGTGGGTACCATTGTCGTCGTCGTCGTCTCCTGAAGCCATGAGCCCACGCGACGACGGCGTGGACGATGAGCGCGTACGGCCGGCGTCGATCGGTGAGCTGGCCGAGTACGCGACTAGGTTCGAGTGGGATGCCTCTCGCGATCTCAAGCACTGTCTGCGCATGGCAGAGTCCTCTCGCAACCGCGCCCGGGCTTATCAGACAGCAGGCGACCTCGAATCGGCCTTTGTCTTCTTTGCAAGAGCTGCCACTATTGCTCTTGAAAAGCTTCCTGCTCATCCCCAATATTTGTCCGCACTAACATCCTCTCAGAGGGATAATCTGGGCCTCGTGCGTTCTTTTCAGAGGCCTTGCACACTCACTGATGATATTGATGTGGCAGAATGGTCAGGAAATCCTCGATTGCATGGGCAAAATAAAACCTGTTCTTGTTGATCGCTTCAATGAATGGCGTGCTGCTCACCCCAAAGACCCTCTATCCGATCATCAGGTCCTTCAACAGCGTCAGCATCAGCCATCTCTTGATCGTCCGAAACTTACTCAGGCAGCAGCCGATGACATCTTTTCTCAACCTCCAGCTCACCGTCATGGTTCCCAAAGTACCAAAGTCGTAGTGATCCCACCTGATGCATCTCAACGCAGGAAACAAGCGGAACACCAAGGCATTGTTCGTCGACAGCACCAAGCCGAAGCCGAAGCCAGACAAATTCGGCAAGCAATGGCAGTAAATAACGCTGGACTACAACAACAGGGCTCTCTTTCTTCAGTCGCAACAAATGGTCCATCATCCTACTACCAAGTCCCTCCTCAAGGGTCCATGCCTGCAATTTACCCACTGCATCTACAATCGGTTGCCCCACCTCCAGTGGTGATGCCGTCGCCGTCGAATCCAGTTACTCCTGTACACACTCGACATACAACTCCCAGCCCTGCGCCGACACCTATCAATCAACAACCAGCGCACCACCATACCAGGAGTGAGTCTCCCGCTCTTCCTTTTTTGTTCCCTGGATCTAGTCCGGCCAATTTACATCGGACACCCACGAGGGCTACTATTCGTAGGTTTGTATCACTTTACTCATCGTCAAAAGCGTAAACAACTCACTTTTCCATCACTCACTTATTCGCTTGCCCTTTCCCGATCTCCCGACTCAAACCGAATTATAATCCTTAGTCAAGGATCGCAAGGTTTCTTCAGTACGACTTCCCCACCTCCTAAAGACGCACGAGCTCTTTTCCCTTCTCTCATGTCACCTCACCAACAACAGCAAGGGTATTATCCATCCTATTTTTCCATGTCCATGTCTATGGATCGACTCAACCTGAACGACACCGCCAATACCTCCCCTAGTGCATCCTCATTTCATCCGAATCTTGGCATTCACCCGCCTTCTGCCAATCCCCCACCTGCATGGGTGTTTGGTACACAAGAGAGTGCGAAGCGTGCTGCTGCTGCAGTGGCCGCGGCGCAACAAAATGGAGGACCCAAGCTGGAAAGAACGGGGATGGAACATGTTCCAACGTCTTCCAGCAGTGTTCCATATATTCCAATGCCGCCACCACCGCCAAATTCCACATCTTCTAGTCAAGTTTTATCTACTGATAGACGTATCTCTCCTCCTCCTCCTCCTCCTCCTTCCTTTCCTTCTTATCCTCAATCTCATTCCCGATACCATTCTCACCCTCATCAACGTCAAGAGCAATATCAACATCGAGATAGACCTCACCCAGGTTCATTCCTTAAGGAAAAAAAGTTAAAGGCGGTGGTGTTACCACGAGAGGTGTTACCTCGATTTCTAGCCATAGCGAGTTTGAACACGAACACAAATGTAGAGACGTGTGGGTTGTTACTTGGGAATGAGGTTTGGGTTGACGATGGTGGTGATGAGCATGGGCAGGTGTCGTATCATGGAAATGGGAAGAATCACGAGAAGGAGGGTACCGGAGGAAGAAAGAAGACAAGGTGTGATTATGTGGTGACGACGTTGTTGATACCGAAACAGAGAGGGACGAGTGATACGTGTACGATGGATGGGGAAGAGTTGGTGTTGGAATTTGTGGATCAGAGGAGTTTGATTACGTTAGGTTGGGTAGGGTCGTTTTTTTTTGTTCTGAATCTGAAAATATTCATTTGTGTATGACTCTAGATTCATACGCATCCTTCGCAATCTTGTTTTATGTCTTCGGTGGATCTTCATACACATTCAGGGTTTCAGAAGATGTTGCCTGAATCGGTAGCGGTGGTGTGTGCGCCCAAGAGCCATCCCAAGTGCGTTGTCGTTGTCGTTGTGGTGGTGGTGGTTATGATGATTCATTTTGACATTTCGTGATTCCAGTTTTGGGATTTTTAGATTAACGGATCCACCGGGTTTATCTACCATATTGGGATGTGAAGAGAAAGAAGCGTTTCATCCTCATCCGGATTTACCGATCTATACAGTACGTCTTGA
>Ga0157368_1000188_pt1 | contig 29597 bp, 35 predicted proteins | sample AttbisABBM3_FD_113146 | JGI IMG/M metagenome (GOLD analysis project Ga0157368, IMG submission 113146) | Fungus gardens microbial communities from leaf cutter ant in Botucatu, State of São Paulo, Brazil - Atta bisphaerica ABBM3 | ecosystem: Host-associated > Fungi > Mycelium > Unclassified ... | reverse complement strand
TTTCCTTTCCTTTCCTTTTCTTTTCTTTTCATTTCCTTTTTTTTCATTTTTCATGTAGTGTGTCTTAATGTATGTAGTTACGAAGTAGCTACCATAGTCTGCCTCCGTGCCCCATGTACTAAATTGTTGATAAATCTTGGGATATCGCGCCTCATCCAACACGGGGCACTACCATTGAGCTTTGACTAGAGAGCACTCTTGTCCCACCTCTATAAAAAAACCTTAGAAATTCTTAGTTTTCTACAATCAGAATCCAGAGCCCAAGTCTGTGTAGTATTTGTGAAGGGGGTTAAGTCCTCTCAGAGCTTCCTGGCCAAGCCTACACCAGATCTAGTACCGGCCCTCCTGTCTGACACAAGCGAACTGTTGACGACATAGCCCTGGAGAACTACCTTGATAAGACAAAGCACCTGCTGCACTACCCAATCACATCCCTGCCCTACTCATCTGCCAGAAAAACTCACCTATATGTTGATACACCGTCGACGCCGGGCCTACAAGGTTAGGTCATCCGCGTCTTGGTGAATGACTCAGATAATTCATAACTCATGAGATAATTCATATCACTATCGAACTTTGTTGTTCAGAGCTGCGCTACTCCTGCTGCTTCATCTCCCCAATACTACACGAGTCAATATCGAAACTGATGGTTTAGATTTACCCGCCAAATGAGTTATTTGGAAATTTTAACAAAGTTCTCCTGGAAAAGACACAAGGCGCTTAATCGAAGTAGAAGTATAAAGAACATCAGAGATCCTTCGCACGAGGCAAGGCAGTGTGTAGATTGTCATATGGCAAAGCTTTCTCTATTTCACCAGCATCCCATCCTTTGAGTCCCCTCGAGCTTTTGCAAACTCTTTCAACTTTCACAAATTGAATTTAGCCCACCCTCTTATCGAAATATGATAATCAAGGATGAGATAAGCATACCAGAGGATCCCCCTCCTCCATATACCGCATTTGAATCCGATCCAAGGTAGTGTACTACTCTTCTACTCTTCTACTCTTCATTGCCATTCGGGTCACTAACACTTCTCACCTTTTCTTCTACAGGACTCATTCCCAGTTCTGCCCTTTGCCCTTTGAGAGTAACGCAAAGGACCTACCCTGGTCCAGTGATGATATCGATGCAGTCCCGTGTTGTCTTCAAGAGATTCGAGCTAGGGGCCGAAAAATCATCAATTCGACCTTACTCTTCACTGGAACGTCTCTTGTTGCCGCCGGGTGTGCTATCCAGGGCCTGGGCAAGACCGTCATAGGCTTTGGAAACACATTTTTCCGCGCTTGAGATGACTTTTGGGAATGAAAGAAAGCAAAAGAGCATTGTGAGTTTCCTTACTGCTATTCATGATGAGTTTATTGATACATTTCTTTTTCTCGCAGATTCTCGACTGCATTTCATGCAATCTTTTGTGAGATTGTGTTCGCGTTGTTGAAATGCTCGGTGAGTATTCCATTAACGCGAACACAATCTCACAAGATTCCATGAATTCATGAGTATTGTCTTCTTTCTTTCTTTTCTATTTAATTACTTGTCTCCAACTTGTCCTATGAATGTTGTGTCCGATGGCTGCCGATGGCTGAGATGTCACATCCCCTACTGCACTGCCTGTAGCTCAAATACCAATGCAATACGACGTCCAGTTCTTTCAGGGAGACCAGTGCTGTGTCTTACTATTTCATGAAATGATTAAAAAGAGCAATTAAGCCATAACATAACGTGAATGCGAGTGACTAATATAAAATGATAGCATAAATATCTAATTCGCTGAAGGCAATGACTTAATCTAGAATGATTCCCAAGCCTCAATACCTCAGCTTGTAATCAATGTTTCAGGCAGACATGTAGTCCGCCAAACATTGAAATCCATCCTTCATTGACTGCATCCCATACTTATGCTGACTGACGGCAAGTACAATGAAGCAGTGCCAGATCGCGTGCGAACTTGCTCCAAAGTGGTCCAAAACACTACGCACGTTCTCTGGAAGGTGCCGTTCAGGCCAGCGATACGTGTAGAACGCAAGACCAACAAGGTAAGATATAAAAGATGGTAAGAGGGGCGCTAGTGAAAATCAAGGCTCGATAATGATGCTTCGGCAAGTGGAACATTGACATACCTATAAATACCGACACTTCCTTGGGCGAGTGAAGAATACTTAGTCCAGTTAACGGAGCGAGTCCAGAGAACGCGAGTACCAGGAAGAAACTAATTCGATAAAACTGATGTGCAGGAGGTCAGTCGGGAGATCGGGAGGATGGATATTAAACGAAGCATACACGATACTTAGATTGGTTAAACCAATCCATGAAGGGCAGGGTGTTTCCAAGCAAACCCATCGTAAAACACAGAGCCTCAAATGCGTGCCCGATCGTAGGATGACATTGGTAGCCATAATGTACAACAGTGCCAACACTCGCACTGATGAGCCAACCGATTCCTACATAGTCCACACGTGCACAGAACTGCATGCTCCTATGGTGAGCACAGCCGGCCATCGTATGCCAGATGGCACTACCGAGAAGGCAAATGCAAGCAAATGACATGAAGTACACTTCGACTGCATCAAAGTGAGTTGGATTCTGAACGAGCGAGATGATGTTGACGAGGTAGAGAATGAAGGGTATAAGGTGGGTATGGATGTTCACTACGGCAGAAGATGAGGTAGAGCCCAAGACAGAACAAAAAAAGATTCAGCATACGAGTTTCATTGTGTAATGTGAAGAGAGACTTGATAAGGAGCGGCCACCGCTCAAGGGGTATAAATCTATGTATCTCACTAAAAGTGATGTATATAAGAAGCTAGGCGTACCTATATCCTTGGGTAACAAATGGGTTATTCTTCCAAGGCTCTGGAAGATCTTGATACGTAATGAGACGCATGCCTTGAAGAGAGTGTTTGGCGGCTTTCCCCACTTCGTAAGCAGCCTTCTCAATGAGTTCATCTGTTCGTTCTTCTGTTTCAGCTGTAATGGCCGTGAGTTCTGTCACCAGGTCCGATGACGACAAGGCATCCAAGACATCCCGCAAAATTGGTGCGAGTGAAGAGATACTAAGCATTTTGGCGAACTCGACTTCCGTCGAGGACAAATGAGAGTGGAGGGAATGTAGACGCATTGAGAGCGTTGGGATGTAATCAAACAATTTCCGAGAGTCAATTCCTTGAAAACGTGTTCGTGCGTCATCCCATTTGGAACACACGTCAGTGAAACCGGGGAGATGTGTTCTCATATCCGACATGTCTGGAAGACAAGGCATTTCAGGCAAGTGTACATCTGACATCTCAGGAAGGTGCGAGTACACATCGACGAGGCTGGAGATCTCTGGTAGCTCTGGCATATATGCACTGAGGAATTTCTCCGCAGGTGCTAGATCTGTAAAATGAACGTCCGGCAGATGTGACCGTACCTCCGCACGGATACGATTGAGCATGTCCAAAGCGGCTTTTGCCCAAACTCTTGCCTCTTCTATTTTGATCTCTCCTTTGACCTTCCAGGCTTCGAAGTCAGGTGATTCCAGTTCGGAAAGTTGTTGTTCAAGATCTGCAAGATGAGATAGAACAAGGAAGCGGAGGGAAGCAAGAGACTGTGTTGGAGATACCCTGGACAGGTCGAGTGTCTCGACGGGGGCAGGTAAAGACTTGCATAGCTGAAGAGGGGAGAGACTGGTGCGTTTGACATGTCGTAGTCTAAGTGTAGCCGATGCGGATTGGATGTCTAGAGTTTCCGTCGTCGTCTTCGTCGTCGTAGGAGACATAGTCGAGGACGGTGAGGAGAAGCAGTACATAAATACCAAAGCAGAAATTGTCAAGAACACCTATACTTACGTAATGGAGGTACCAGATCAGTGTAAAAAATGTTTTTCTGAGGCACAGCGAGGAGTCATTAGTTCAACATAAATCTGCACCGTACCGGCTTGCCCAGCAATACGATATGGGCCTCCTTCCCCAACTCCTCGTTGTCGGCCTCGGAAACCTCCCGCTGCCACTTACTCGGCACAGGTACTTCATAATTTCCTGTGGGAATGACTGATCAGTTTTTCACCTCACCAGCATCGGCCACCTCATCGTTGATTCTCTCGCTACCCGCTTGGGAATCAAACTATCAAACCAAAAAGGGGGATACACCGGCCAGAGCGAGGTCCAGCTTGGGGAGAAATCGATTTCATTGACTCTATTCAAGCCTAGTGCGTTGTCAATTATTTTTACCTGTTCCATCAAAGTCGTTGTCTGATATGTCATACAGAATCTTTGATGAATATATCTGGTCCTTCTATAGCCGATGTCTACAGGAAAAACTTTCACAACTCAACAAATATGGTCGTTGTCTCTGACTCGGTTCAGCACGACGTCACAAAACTCGCAGTTCGCCTGGGTGGTTCGGCCAACGGTCACAATGGCATCAAAAGCATCATTTCTGCACTGGGAGGCGAACAGAATTTCTGGCGTTTCCGCGCTGGTGTCGGTTACGATGGAACGGATATGGCCACCTATGTTCTCGGTAGACTTTCAAATCACGAGAAGCAATTCTGGACTCAAGAAGGATTGGACCTTATCCTAGCAGAGCTTGAACGAGTGGCCAATAAGAACGCTTAAGTATATGCTTCGCCTGCGCTTTCGTTTATTTGTCCATACAAGCCCTCGCCTAAATTACCAGCATGCTATTGTTCGTGAGACGATAATCCTCGCTTGGAGCTGCTACGAAGAGACAGTACTCCAGAGAGCAAATTTTCGAATCAACCCTCTGACCTCTAGCTTTGCAGGCCACCGAAAAATGATTCAGACCCCAGTGTACGAGGACTTTCTACGACCGTCACAGCGCTTGTGTTTTTCCTAGAACCTACATCTGCCCCCCCACATTCATTCATTCTTAGCGACTTCTCTAGATGGGGTCAGCTGCTGTATTAGAAAAATGGGGCATGTTCTCATGCTTGATAGGGGTACTTCCAGAGTATCGATACTCCACACTTCATTATTTTGGCACTTTCAATGAATCCTTTTTCCCTCTTGATTAGCCCAAGGATGACTCATGGATCAGCTTAAAAGCTAAGACACTCTTTATGCCAAATAGATGAGATTCATAAAGCCTGACCTAGCTTCTTGACTAAGCTAAGGCAACACTTGAAATACAGGCATGGTCCTTCTGAAACCTGACCATTGTCACAGCGCATTTGTCAGGCTATTTATAGAGGGTGGGATCGGCACCCCAAAGTTGGCAAATAGACCCCCTATCAAATATTGTATCCTATTATTACCACTTTCGATACATTGCTTTTCTAAAGATCCCCCTACCTAACATTCCTCAAGTGATGCTTGCTGCAGTAGTATTCATATTGATATTCTCGTTTATAACTTTATCCGTTCGCGCTCAGCCTTCTCCAAGCCTTCAAAGACGTATTTCCGCTGCTATTGCAGCCGCATCTAATCAGTCTGGCACACCAGATTACACGGCCTTCGTCAATCCTTTTATTGGCACTGGTATGTGGCAGCTTTTTGCGCGTGCTTTCATCTAAAAGCTCTCCTAGACAATTTTGGTGATGTCTGGTATGTCATCATTTTAAGTCTGTGTCTATGAGACACGGAGAATTAACTTCAAATAAATGAATCCTTTTAGCCCAGGCGCTTCTATCCCATTTGGCATGGTGAGCTCCGCAAAGGCGAGGGGCGACAGGTTTAGAAGAAAATTATAGGTCAAATTCTCCACTGATATGACCGGCTATGCTCCTGCTGGTTCGTCAAGTTCATATACTATAGTTTACTGCACTGCCAATATCTTTGACAGGATACGTCGCTGAAAACACACAGAAAATCCGTGGTTTATCTCCCCTGCACGATAGTGGGACTGGTTCGTCCTTAGGTGGAGATATATCTACTCCATTTTGAGCTAGTGATTGACCATTTTCATTGATGTAGGTACTTATGGAAACTTTGAGATCATGCCTCTTCTCTGTCCCCATGGATTTGATACTTGCACCACAACTCTCGATACTCGGGAACGCCTGAGGAAGAAAAATACTGATGGTCTTTCATCTACCATATATCCCATACCATTCATGACTGATGGGATGGTTGCTCAGATGCTTCGCCTGGATACTTCTCTTTAACATTGAACAATGACATTCGAATGGAGGCTACTGCCACTCGTCGTGCTGGACTGGAAAGATTCACTTTCCCTTCCGGATCCAAGCCGTATTTTGTTCTTGACCTAGCAAATGACCTGCCTGTGTCGTTTGCTGGAGGTGAGCTCACTATTGATCCAAATCAAGGTCGAATCACAATTGGTGGAAAATGGGGTTCTAGGTCAGCCCCCTTTTGATATAAAACGACAATTGGCCAATGCACCTCGACTTCCAGTTTTGGTCCTCCGAGATTTGATTACCAGGCATTTGCATGCTACGACCTTCTTGACAATGGCAAGCAGAAGCTCGACGAATTCGGTGTTTGGACAGGTGACATGTTTGGATTAGACGCTAAAGGCCTAGGTATGACGCATCTGAATCTGAGCCTCAACCTCATTGGTGGCGTCTATCAATCGGGTGCATTGTTTTCTTACTCCGGCCAGCCGCAACAAGTCAATATCCGCGTTGGTATCTCGTTTGTTTCTACAGACCAGGCATGTACCAATGCAGAGGAAGAAATTGGTACTACATCATTTGATGATATCCATGCAAGGGCCAAGGCACTGTGGCAGGAGAAGTTGAGCAAAATTGAAATTGATGTTAGTGGTACAGCACCCAATATCACTGAGATGCTGTATTCCTCGCTGTATCGTGCATCCTTGACACCGGTCGGTAGTCATACCAGAGCTTCATTGGATTACTTTTGACACTCGGTGTAGAACAATGCTACTGGAGAGACTCAGGGTGTCTTTGCTAATACTGATTCTTTTTACTTTGACTCTCTCTATTGCAGGTAAGTATCCTACATCTTTCGCGTTCCTCTGGTTCACCGATGATCCTATAATTAGCTGGGACACTGTAGGTCACAAATGAATACCACCGCTCAAACAACTGAGAACGATCAAGTTCAGAACTTTCTACCCTCTAATGTCTCTCCATTCTCCAGTTGAGTTTGCCCAAATCGTGGATAGCTACATTGATGGTTGGAGGAAACTCGGATGGATGCCTGAATGTCGAGCCAACAATTTACCAGGCTGGACTCAAGGAGGTGAGCAAGCCTCCATAATTCTTACAGATTTCATAGGCTGACTGCTCCCGCAATCGCGCTGTTTTAGGTTCAAGTGCCGACAACATTGTCTCTCATTTTGCTGTTCATTACCACAATGAAGCCTCACGACTCGGTATTGATATCGATGAGTTATATTCTGCTCTCCTTGCTGACGGAGAGTTGAATCCCCCTGAATGGAATACCATGGGAAGGCAAATCAATGTTTACAAGTGAGTGTAGATCAGTATGTAAGATAACGGTTTCATCTAGTGGTGATCAAATAGACAGTTTGGTTACGTACCGTTCGCCGTTCTAGATGTGTCAAGCACTGGGCGACAAACTCGTGAAGGGAGTCGAACGTTAGAGGTCAGTCCCGTTAGAGACTGAATCACTTGTATTAATCGGATATCGAATATGTAGTATGCATTTGAAGATTTCGGTATTCGTCAAGTGGCTCAGCTATTAGGCAAGGAGGATGACGTCTCTAAATATACCAATCGTTCCCTCGTAGGCATCATGTCATCTTGGGTATCTACGCCGCTGACCGTATGATGAGTTCTACCGTAATGTTTGGAACCCTTCTGTGACCGACGATGGATTCAAAGGTGCGCATCCTTGATATTAATGGATACAGCCTGGGTCCTGAAGTCAGAGCAGGGTTTATGCAGAAGCGATACTCAAATGGGACATTCTTCTTCAACAATCCCATCGATTGCTCGCCAAAAGATAAGAATGATACCAGGGCTTGCTCCTTGCAATCAAACAACCAAAATGGATTCTACGAATCATCTTCTTGGGAGTACAGTTGGTGAGCTACAGTCAATTGCTTTCATCGTTCGGATAGTAATTGAATATTCAGGTATGCGCCGCATGACACTGCACACCTGATCGAGCTGATGGGAGGGAGTGTGAGTTTCCAATGATTCAATCCTACTAGAAGTTCATAATTGCGTAGAAAATTTTCGTCGATCGCCTCGAACATTTCTTCAACGTAGGTAACCTTTAAAAGACATCACTACTGTATTGTGAACGTTCTTTCATAGGCGGGATATTATCTTGCTGGCAATGAGCCATCCTTCCAGGTAATACGAAATTCGCCTTCCCCGTCGTGTCTGCTTATCTTCTATAGACACCAATTGGCTACCACTACGCGAATCATCCGGCTATGTCTGTTGATCGTGTCCGTAAAGTTGTATTTGACAACTTTGGCATCAGTGTGTCCTTTTCGCAATTCGTTATAACCCGGTGCTAATATTTCGTGACAACCAGCTGCTGGCGGTCTTCCAGGAAATGACGATCAAGCTGCTATGGCCACACTTCTTTCTTTCCACCTTCTTGGATTATACCCAGTACCTTCGACTACTCAACTCTTAGTGCTCTCACCCTTCACACCTCGATACACTATCCACAATTCTTTCCTTAACGTCAGTACCACTGTCACTGTCGTTAACTTCTCTCCCAGGTCCGTACGACGGGAAATACCACCTGGTGTACCCGCATATGTGAAGAGTGTAACAATTAATGGAAAACCCAGCACTTCGAGATGTTATTTTGATTTTTATGATGCGTTCAGGCTTGGTGGTGATATCGCTATTACTCTCACCGCGGACAAGACCGCTGTGGATAGTTGTGAAGGAGGTGTGCCGGAGAGTCTTTCAACTGGAGGTTTCACGACCGCAAGATGATTGATGAAAATTTCCTGCGAGTTTTGTAGTTTGTCTAGTGTTGAATCGATTATCGTTTTCGTGTTTATCATGAGATTGATATCATGTCCTGCAATGTGATGATATCAGGAGTGATGCTCTTTCTGATAGCCCTCGTTCAGAGAATTCAATTATACTCGAGCTACTGAGGTTTGTATTAATAGAGTGTCATTCTCCAAATCCTGTTTGTATCCTACAAGGGAACACCAAAAGACAAAATTAGTATTCTTTAGGCTTGATTCCAACACAGCAGCAAGAGTAGTCCGTCGTTCGGTAAGCAGTACACATCACTACAGAGGAAACGGTATATCAACAACTCGATCCAAAATACAAGACAACAGAATGAAAATCAAGGGTAGAGCAGGTAAACAGAAATCATGACCATGAATCATCTTCCTCTTTCGAGTGATTTTTTCGGAACGTCGTGATCATCTCTAAATATGCTTTGGGCATCATAGTCATAGTCATGACCGACGTCTTGTTAATAGCCTTGATACCGTATCTATTTGGTTTCGAAACCAGAGCAGTCAGAGAAAAAGCTATCCTTGGAAAAAAACTCGAAGAACGTGACTTGCTCAGTGAGCACTTTCTGCACCGCGGCTTTAACGGCCCTCCCCTGGTTACCTTTTGGCAGTTGAATCTCAATTTTGAATTTCTCCTGCTCAACTCTGAACATCAATCCCAAGATATCTTCCAGCCTTAACGCTGCATCGTCCGGTAAGCTAGACTCAAATTTGAGTGACAGAGGCCAGGGGACAGTGCGTTGGCCCGTGGATTCCACAGCTATTTTAAAATCACCAATTAACCCTTGGCTAGGTGCTGAGTCAAAGAGAATACTCACCAGCCTGAAACCTCTTCTCCGCTCGCTTTTTCAGCTTCTCCAAGCTCCGCTTCGCCTTCTGAATCTCTTCTTCCTTAAAAGCACTTTCCTCACTCAGCGGATCCAACTCTTCCCTTCCCTGTGCCTTCAACTTCTCATCCTCCAGGTTCTCAATCCTCAGTGTTAGTTCTTGAATCTGCGCACGAATGATGATAGCCTGCTTATTCCTCTCTTTTATTTCAGGGTCATTGACGATGGAGCTATCAGCCGATGAGACAGGCGACATCGGACTATTATGTTTGTCGGCTTGAATATCACCTCCACCACGATCATCTGCTTCGACATCAATATCGCCTTTGTCGTTTTTGTTCTCGTTTCCGTTGTTGTTGTTGTCCCCACTGTGAGTTTCACCAATGTCTTCCCCTTTCGTTCCTTCGTATGGTTTGTTACCCTCCCCGGCGATTCTACCATTAACCTCTCCAGTCCCCAAATTACTTTCAGGCGGCTGCTGTCGCCCTGTGAGACCCCGCAATCCAAACTCACCCATATCACCTCCAACAAAGTCATCGAATATATTCTGATCTTGGGAAATCGATGATACAGTCTTCGTTTTAGACTGAGGATTCGATGATACAGCTTTAGAAGGTCGTTGAGACTCAGATGAGACAGTTCTAACCGGAGGTTGGCGGGGCGATGGCACATTTCTTATCCGGTCTAGCGGTGTAAGGGGAATAGGCTCAGGAGGAACTGGCTCAAGTTGAGGCGATGGGTGATCTGGTAGTAACATAGTGAATGAGTGTTGAGGTGTAGGAAGAACAGTCCGAGCTTTATCTTTATTAACGGGGGTGGGTAGAGCTGTCTGTGCTCTGTGCAGGGGAGTAGATGGAACCGTCCTTGACTTTTGACTATGGATGGGAGGAATAGCTTGCGATCGTTGCTGAGGAGAACCAGAGATCGTTTGCGTCTTGTATAAGCGTGTGAGAGGTCCTGTGCTTGTTTGCTGACCAGAAGGGGGAGGGACAGGTCGAGATTGTTCCCGGGGAGTGTGTGGTACGGACTGCTGCTGAAAAGTGGGAAGTACAGACTGAGGGTTATGCTGATCCTGTGATTGAACAGGCACAACGGAACTATTCTCTGGATGGTCTCCGAAGCCAGCGTCACCAGAATCCTGTTGCTCGGGGATACGATCAGCGGGTCTCCGTCCGTGCTCGGCAAGGGGTACAAGAGACTCTGAATTCGGATGAACCGACTCACTCAGACCTACAGTATGGCCGAACATAGGGGTCGCACCAAGGACACTGGGGGTTGGAGGAGGTATTTGGTCTTGTTCTGCACCCCATGTATCACCGTACACAGGGGTCTGAGGAACAGAAGGAAGTCCGGATTTTCTCTTTTTGATGGGTTGAGAAATATGTTCTTCTGGTGCTTGAAGATTAGAGGTCGTAGGTTGCGGAAACCGTGACATTCTTTGTTCGAATATGGGCCTCTGTATCAGGTGTTCAGAAACTAGATTATATTATCTTGGTGACTTTACATACCGGATAAGGCGTAGAAGGTGCCTTATTGCTCACATCATCCCAAAGGTCCTTGCCGAAGATTGATGGCCGGGGTGTAGGCTCATACACTGAGGATGCAGGAGGGGGAATGATGTGAGCAGGTAGCGATTCATAGATCTTGGAATCAAAATCCTTCTTTGGGGGTGTAGGAGGCGTCACTGTCTCTTCTGCTTCTTCCTTTCTGATATTCTCCCAATCCGAGCCCAACGCTGACTCGTAGAAGTCAGGAATAGAAGGCATACCAGTGATCGTGGGCACAATAGAAGTGCGACTGACCTCAAAGTGAGGCCGGTTTGAGTCTGATGGAGTTGGAGGAAGAGCAAGGGGTGGGAGACCAGAAGTATCTGTATCAACCACTTTTCCCTTGCCCTTGTCAACTTTACGAATCGGAATCTCAATCTCTTCTTTTTGAGGCTGCTGACTAAGAGTTTCAGCAGATGCAGAAGACGCATCAGAGGAGAGGTTGGAATCGTCAACGGAATTCGAGTGTGCTTGCGACACAGAACCATCGACAGGATTGCTACAAGGGCGAACGGTGTACTGGGTATGAGACGTTCCAATGGATCTGCCACTGATAGGAGGGCGTAAGTCGACAACAGAGCCTCCATCCGAGTTTGTTTCAGAGAAAACACTGACGTCGCCTCCTGGTACTCGGCGGGTGCGAACAGGACCATCTGTTGGAGGAATACCTTGGGTTGGAGGGACGTCTTGGGTTGTTGGTGGTTGGGAAGTGACAGTGGGAGTTGCGGGGGTGGGTGAGAGTGTGCTGAGCGTCTCACTTATCTCTGTTGGCTGAATGACAGGAGAAAAACGGACAACGCGGGCTCTCGGAAAGAGGGGAGGAATAGACACAGTTGGAACTGAGCGGGACATGTAGTACATGTCTCGACGGAAACGCCGCCAGACCCTGTGGCCACCGACATCGTGCCAGATCGCGGGTGCGACGTCTACCAGGACCATGCCCAACCCCGTCCACACGACGACAAGGATAAGCCTGAGGATGTTTTCTGTGACCAGGAAGTCGACAAGAAGACGGACAAGATATGCGATGTAAGGATCAACCGAGTCAGGCATCCTGTTGAGCAGATGGAGAGTAACTGCACCCTCCCAGAGGCCAACAAGAGTGCCGGTGAGCCTTAAATCATGGCCGGCAACGGAGTCGAGGACAAAGCGAAGGGCGAGGCCAAAGGCAATGGCGGAGATATTGTCCATGGCCAACGCGAGCCGAAAATATCGCTGACAGTCGCTTGCCATTGTTTGTCTATACACATGGTCAGATCAAAATCTTATCAGCCATGGCTTCCTCAATGTATCACTTGACATACCACTCTGTGCACTGGCGTATTCTTACGGGAGAAAGTTCACAAGCTTTTGGCGTCTGGTCGATGAATCTCTTCGTCATGGTATATATAACCCTGGGCTGTAGTATTCAAAGGACATCCAAATCCTATCATGCCCAACGGAACTGTACCATCAACTACTGCACCATACCCAGGGTGGGATAAACCAATTCATAATTCAAAGACAATCCGAGTTATCACCGTTGGGGCTGGCGCCTCTGGTCTTGTCTTTGCTCACAAACTACAACGATCATTCGAGGACTTTGAGCTCATCCTCTACGAGAAGAATGAAGACGTCGGCGGAACATGGCTCGAAAATAAATATCCAGGGTTTGTTGTTGTTCCTTCTCTCAGCATTGAATATGACTAACATTTCTTCTGCATTGTTAGCTGCGCTTGCGACGTCGCCGCTCACGCATACACCTTGTCTTTCGAACCCAATCCCTACTGGTCTTCTACCTACGTCGGTACAGACGAGATCCAACAATATTTCCTCCGCTTCACGGAGAAATATGATCTACGCAAATACTGCCAATTCAATAAACGTGTCTCCCATGCTGAATGGGACAACGTCAAAGGCCAGTGGAACATCCAAGTTACCGATCTCAAAACCGGCAACAGTGTCCATGACTGGTGTCACTTCTTAATCAACGCACAAGGCGTCCTGAACAATTGGAAATGGCCAGATATCCCTGGAATCGATAAATTTGAGGGCAAAATCCTGCATACTGCAAAGTATGATCGAAGTCTTGATCTCACTGATAAAACCGTCGCACTCCTTGGAACTGGGTACGTCAACGAAAACAAATTTTTTCATCAACTGACACATTTAAATCAAGCTCATCAGCAATTCAAACACTTCCTGCTATCCTCCCCAAGGTCAAAAGCGTCATCACCTTCAATCGTTCCGCATCATGGGTCTTGCCGACCCAGGGATTTGCTCAACATTTCTATACCGACGAAGAAAAACAAACCTTTGCCTCTGACTCAAAGAAACTTGAACAACACCGTCGTGAATTGGATTCCAGCCTAAACGAGCTTTTCCCTCTCTTTCTCAAGGACTCTCTTTTTCAAAAGACCTTCACATCTAACATGCGCGACACCATGGCTCGAAAACTCGTAGGCTCAGATCTACAAGACAAAGTCATCCCAAAGTGGGGTGTAGGTTGTCGCCGGATAACTCCAGGTGTAGGTTATCTTGAGGCCTTAATGCACGAGAAAACAAAAGTGGTATCATATGGCGTGAAGGAAATCACACCCAAAGGGTGTAAAAGTGATGATGAGAAGGAATATCCTGTCGACGTTATCATCTGTGCTACGGGTTTTGACGTCAGTTATCTTCCACGGTTTCCAGTCATTGGTTTCAACGGAGTGTCATTGGAAGATGCATGGAAAAATGAACCAAACAATTATCTTGGATTCGCTGTAGCTGAATTTCCAAATTATTTCATCGTCATTGGTCCGAATAGTCCTGTTGGAAACGGACCTGTGCTGATCTGCATAGGTAAGCAAACTTCTCTTTCTACTTCCCTTCTTTCTCACCTGTTACTGAACCCTAATTACCAGAGGCACAAATAGATTACTTCCTCAAACTAATAAACCGTTATCAAACCGAAAATATTCACAGTATTTCTCCGAAGAAAGAAGCCGTAACAGATTTCATGAAACACAAAGACAACTACATGAAACGCACCGTCTGGGAAACAAATTGTCGTTCCTGGTACAAAAACGGTAGCATTACTGGAAAAGTAACCGCTCTTTGGCCTGGGAGTAGCTTACACTATCTCGAAGCCCTCCTTCAGCCTCGTTACGAGGACTGGGATTTCACTTATACTGGAAACAGATTCTCGTATCTTGGGAATGGTTTCTCGCAGACAGAGATGGACCGTACAGCGGATTGGTCTTATTACTTGCGGGATGAGGATGATAGTCCGTTGCTTGGACGCGCAAAGGAAAGGAGAGTGTACTCGCGGTCCGGAACCATATCCAGGCCTGACATTGAAGGAGCCACAGGAAAATTCTAGCGTGTACATTTCCAAGGGCTTCTCGCAAGAAGACCAGAGGTATCCACTATTCGGCTTATGTTCTGTAGAGTAGTGTCATTAACGGGTGAACGAATATGCAATAATGCCTATCAGAACAATGGAAAAAATAGCTTGGGAGGGCGATCGCTACATGTGCTGTTGAAAAATCTGCATGTGTTTTCGCCTTTCGGCCACAGCATGTCATGGCCTATTAATCATCATGGGCGTTCCAAATGATGGTCTGACCCGACACGGATATACAGTTGGACAGATGCAGCAGTGCGTACGACGTTGAAGGCAACACAGTGACAGGGTCTTGCAGAATAGATAGTTGTGGTTCGGCGTTATAAAAGACTCCGGAGTGCTTTGTCCATCGTCTTGGTGCGTGAACCAACGATTAAAATAAAAAGAAGCCCTGGATGCTGATATTAGAGATGCAGGATTGATCAAGAAACCATATCTTCAATCATGTCGGATTTTGCAAGCCTCCGCCTGTCTCCATCCCACTTTCTCAGATACTCCCTTGCCCGTTCTTCAAACTCCTGGCACCCATCAAATAAATCCTTGGGAATCTTGTCTTTCCTCTGATCCCAGGGCTTGACATCAATGCTCTCGCACCGATCCAAGCAAACGAGAATCATTCCGAAGCTATACGCATCGGCCAAAAGAGGGTCTTGACACTCGCCTCTTAATATCTCAGGAGCCGAGAACGGCCGCGTCCCAGGATGAATTTGTTCAATTCTTGGCAGTGGTACTGCATCCGGAACAGGAACGTTACTGACACTCGAAGGCCATCTCTTTTCCCCTCGTCTCTCCCTTTGCAAGTACGCGAACGGATCAACTGGTTCATCGTCAGGCGATTTGAAGACCGAGTCTGCAGATACAGATCGGCCAAAGTCGAGCAGCTTAATTGTATCCATGCTATGCGTTACTTGCACGTTCAAAAGAGAAAGATCGCCATGAGAGAGTCGATAAGAATGTAAATGAGTTAGACCGTCGAGTAGCTGATTGTGATAATCAATCTTCTTCCCCCGGGCCAGTGGCGGCCTCGCCACAATGACATCGTAAAGCGTTCTTCCATCAATATACTCCAACACCATTCCTACATTTTCCAACGAACCCAAAAATGCACATATATTGCGATGACGATGCAATGTCGTGTACACTCTAAGCTCCGCAAGGAACTGTACAGTAACATCTGACGCATTCGATTGCATCTCACCATTAATTTCGAGCTGGACGACATCGGGCTTTTTGACTATGCATTTGAACAATTCAGAGGCTGATCCATGTGCAACGGGATCGAGACTGGTTGTGGGGTTGGGAGGGGCAGAGTAAGCAGTGGGTGTAGGAAACGAAAATATCGAGTTTGGATGGCGTGGCGGATTATAAATTGGTGACGGAGGTGGAGACTCTTCTCGCACAGATCTGGCTACGTGTTGCTGAATCTCGTCAATGCCATGCTTGTAGTTATATACTGGCTCTACTGTCGTTTCTTCTGAGGACGAAAACGAGTTGGTGATTGTATTGCTTGCCGTCGAGTCCGACTCGGTTGTCTCGTCCATCTCAACTAGACTTAGTATACATGGGTTGCGCTACACAAGAAACATATAAAGTGAGCGTACCCATCCACCAGTTCTTCTTAGAGGTGAGGGTGACCCGCTTGAAGTGCATGGGCTTTGGTCGAGGCGTTGGATGAGGAATTGTGGGCGTTTTCTGGTCTGGGACACCAGGAATGGCGATGGTGAAAGTACGACGGCCGTCGTTCATGGTGGAAGAACTTGGAGTCGATCACGACCGCACCTACCATATGAAGGTCCACGTCATCATCAAAAACCAATTGCATTTGCATCACTATACAGTACTAGGGAGTGATGTTCTACAAGGGATAGGTAGAGTACACGACAAACGGACGCAGACGGACGCTAAGGATCAGGGTAAACTACTATGATGCCAGAACACCGTCGTTGTTAAAATCGGAGGCAAACGCCTAGACAGTATTACAATAAAATCGTATCAAACTCAGAGACAACAATGAAAACAAGGAAACAAAAGAATTATCATTTGACAATGAATCCTCCCAGAAGTACCATACCTGTGCACAGTACCCAATAATCCAAAGAATATATTTCAAGTGCCCCACTGCTCAGGTTTGCTGAACCACTCATAACCTGGACGATAGTTGAATCAGGTAGACTGGCATCCGGGAGTATCTCTTGCTTGCCCAGCTTTCCCGAACCGACCATCACCTGAAGGCCGACAGATGGTATACCGTTCACCACAACAAAGATGAACGCAGGTCCAGGCGCGAAGATGGCAGGGTTGCGTGGCAATTGGCGTACATGTAGAGTCGCGGTGTTGTTATCGTATCCGGTGTAGCTGTGTTCAAGTTCAAGGTAGCGTTGACCCATGTTCTGAACATCGAATGTTATGAATGCACTGCACTGTATATACAGGACCAAGTTGGCATACCAAGGCATGAGTGGAAAATCCAGTACGAAGGATGACGACCTGAGTGTTTTGAACGTTCGACACGTTGCCGAAGAGATCATCCGAATCGAGTTGGACGTCGAACGCGGGTCCACCATAAGAGAACTGCGAGATCAACCCCTTGGGTTCTGGTCTTCTTTCATTATAATAGGATGGATAGAACAATTCGGTTCTATACTCGGTCGGATATCGAATCTTCGGGCCGACGTTGTAATCCGAATTGGGATTAGATCCAGAAATCATAACGGAACCTAGTATAGACGCTGGTCAGTTCTCAGTCTCAGCCTACCATTGAGCCTACCCACCATCGGAAAGCAAAATCGCAGAAGAGTGGTACATGCGTGGCACTGTGCTAGCTTTTAGACCATCTTTACCTTGAGACCAGCGTCGACCTGTAGGGGCACTGGGATCATAAATTGCAGGCGTCAAAACAGGGTCATCTGCATAGGACTGTCCGATAGCCCAGCTCGTGTTGCCATATCCGGCCGTGCCTACGATTAATCAATAAGACAGTTTGTAGTTAGTAACAATGACATTATATACCCATTCTGGCTCCATTAACGGCGAAAATTTTGCCAGTTGGGAGAAAGATGAGATTGACCATAGTTCGGGGTTCGGGAAGAGGATCGTCTTGAGTGTACGAGTTAGATATATCAGGTGTTAAGGTAACGCATGACGTCGATGCACTATGTCTTGGTACAATGAAGCTGGGGGACGTCCATCTACACCGGAGGTCACAAATCCGCAGTAATCGCAAGGAGGAACGCCACACACCTTTTGGGCTGGACATTTGAGCCACCACAGAACAAGATAGTGGCAGTCCAGTTGTTAGCAGCTCTAAGAGGAAGCATAACAGTCCCAGCACTGGCAGGGTAGACGCGAACAGCATCAGGCATATCGTCTAGAGGCGTCTCCTCATTATTAGTATAATTTAGAAGTGATGTAGCCCAATTCGACTGGAGGATTAGTCTCCCGGAAGGAAGTAACCACACTAGAGGGAATAAGTTGGCAGGTAATGTGGTCGATAATATTTTTGAAGTGATGGGAGGTCCGTTGGGAGGGAAGAACTCATAGGTTGGATTGTTTTGTTTGGCATCATTGACATACCCGCCCAATTTGCACCCACCAAGCTAGTAACTTCATGAAACTTCACTTGACTAATCACAAGAGTGGGTGGCTTACTATAATTATGCTACCATCTTCCAATGTTTCACTACAGAACTACATATTAAACACCCGATAACGCTGCGTCTAGTGGACTCACAGCGTCGGATACCAGCGCTGATCTATTTGATTTTGAGAAAGGATCCAGTTACATTTCCCATCTTGACAGGGATCCAGGAGTCTGTGGTGGAGGGTTGTATGATACACAACCACGCTCAAGAGTCTTACCGAATGCTGGTGGTGATTTCAATGAGAGCCGGAATTATATGAACAATTTACGCACGAGTTTCGTCCGTCTGGGTCACGATATGGACCTCGCCCTGCTTGTGAGGAAGCTGCATTACCACCATACGTTACAGCTTGGTTCCCGCCCGCATTCACCCACGTCCCATTGCCAAGCACGTTCCCACCCTATATTTAAACATCACGTGTTCGATCACGTAGAGGAACAAATGCTCACAGCGCAGAATGAGTTAGTGATAGCATCCATAGGTCGCTGGGAATCTGTTCCGAGAGTCCACTCTATCCCGGTAGTCAGTCGTCTGAGTCGTGCAACATAGAAATGGCATACCAGATGCCCATGCAGGGTGACCGTCGACTGAGGTAGGATTATTTTCCACCTTGTCAACAAAGTATATCTTGTCTGGAGTACCAATGAATAGCTTCCAAGCGACGTCTGAGTACGTGTTGTACCGGATAATATGTACGCAAGTAGCATACTTGCTGGGCACTGACAAGGCTGTCGCCTACGAGTTCAAAGGAGTTCAGTACTCCCTTCCGCCTCGGTTGACCAGGAGGTGCAAGCACAGTCGAACACCCAGCGAGGGAAGCGGAAAGGCAGAAGGCAGCCAGAGGACACAGGATTTTCTGCATGACTGAAAAGAATGGGAGGGGGCGGAAATGGGAAAGGAAATAAAGTATCAGAGACTGTGAAACTAGTGAGCAGTCGATGTGAAAGTTACTAAGGCTTGGCCTCGGCATCTCAGGCTCCTGTCATTGCTCCCTTTGTTGCTCCCTTTGTGTCCCTCTCTAACTCTCAAGCGTGTAAATGCACACCAACACGAGCATAACCACATCACGAATAATATCATACCAATTGTCGGCGTTCAGGCAGATTGTGACTAGCGCCCCGATTATCTATACATACCGGGTTAGCGCCATCACATGATGTTGAGATCTAACTTGTATCACTGTGACCGATTTGTTACAAGCAACGGGTCTGTTGGTAGATTACAGATAAGTTGTTTCCTAATTTGGTTAGAACATTAATGCCGTCCACCTCGGCACCCCATTTTTAAGAAATTACCGCCCTGTACGCATGCTACGAGTCCCTTCAACTTTTGACAGATAAGAGACGAACGGTATCAGGCAGTCAATGACCGAGCGACTGCCTCCAAACAGTTTTCAGTCTAATGATGAAAGGATGACAGAAGAGACCACAGTAAGAAAACTCCTCCATATAGAGAGGTCTACTGTGATGGAGTATACTCTGTGGCACGCAACTGTATCAGGCACAAGTCTGCGAGGTATCTTGTGGAAGAACAAATCTATAGTATGACAGTATATTCATGTGATCTTGCACCCAATGATCTTGCACCCAACAAGGCCTGCCAGTGGTCATATTTAGCAGAGATACATCGCCAGAAAGCAGCTGATAATAGCAGGGGTCAGCTTGACAAATTCCCATCTCAGCGAACACAATTTTTGAGACCTTACACAAAGCAAGAGAAACAGAAACAGAGAGCAGGATCTCAGCATTTTAATTTGTATTACAACAGTCTACAATCTCGTCCTAGATGTTCAATCCAGAGAATCACAGAGTTGCGGGGTGATAATCAGGCATTCAAGTCGACAAGAAAATGATTAATCAAAGTGTGTTCATAACAATGCCCAACAAGGCTCCATTATATGGAGCAGACATGAGCACACCCCATACCGACAACATAGCCCTTAACCTCTTCAACTTTGCGGATGCACGAAAAGTCACCAATATCGTTATTCAGAGTGTTGATGAGGGCACACATGATATAAGTAGGTCAGTTGTTCATCAATGTATACACCATATGCCTGTAGCTTACCTGTGATAGGCAGCAGCTAGTGCACTGCCAGAACCAGATGCCTTGCAGGCAGAGAAGCTTCCGGAAGAACACGTAGAGACAGCGTCATCAGAAAAACCAAGACACAACATTTGTGTTCACAGAAGCAGCAGTCTTCTCTCGCGGAAGGCAAAGAGCACAGGATACAGCATCAGGATAAAAATACATCGAAGGCTATTCACCTAGCAGATTCTCCAAAATAGGTGATCCCGGCTATCAACATTCCTACCGGAATCAACTTGCATCAAAGTGTGGGATCGTTTAGTTATGGAGGATTGCATCCGCAACGTTCTGAAATATTCACCTGTCAAACTTCTCGGGAGCCCTGATTGAAAACCTCGAAGAAATGCGGTACGACGTGGGCGAAAGGAGGGGGAGGAAGGAAAACAAAGGGATGATTGATATGATACAAAATATGCCGTGTATCCCACACTTCATTTCAAAACAAGATTCCATCAAATTTGAAGTTTGGATGATAGCCGGGATCACTTGCAAAGTTTATCCTATACCGCAGTAAGCTAGAACGCTCATAGAACGCTCACCGCGTTCTACAGAGCATTGATCTACTGATTTGCTGGTGTGATCAACTGCGCGTGTTCTGTCTTGTGCGTGAATGTGGTAGATGCAATAAATAAAGGTCCTGTGGACGTGTTACAGAGAATTCACTGGGTGCCTTCACTGAAGGAGCAGTGCAGTGACTACATAATATGTTCGGGTTGATTGGCCAAGATCAGCTTAAGAAACCGACCTTATGTGTTAAATTTGCACACTTCTGAAGGAGCATCACATGAGGACAGTGCGTTGATACCATTCTAACATATCTTATTCAGCCTGCAAGCTCATAAGCCCACTGACGTATCTGCTACAGAATCTGATGGAGAACGCATCATATATCTGTCCCCGTGGTCCAGGATGATTTCATTACCAGATCGGTCGATTCAACCGTATATCTTATGAATCTTGCCCTTCACTCATTCACCTATTAAAGCGTCTTCAAAATTATTCGTCTCCAGTAGAGGTTCACTCTTACATTCCTGCGCACTCCATATCAGTAGTCTTATCCTTTCACCATGCTCCCGTTGATAAAGGTTCCTTTCATCCTCGTCTTCATGACTGGCATATGGGTTATGTATACGCCACCTCAACCGCCCCCCAAAGAAAACGAAGAGATGGAATGGACAGTCGTTGAAGCCGTCGTTAGACGACGATACATCCTCTTCACTATCAAAGTGAGTTGAAATTTCCAGCACAGTCATTGAAGCTATTAATCTGTATTATGCAGTGCCTCATCAATAGTTTTTCTCTTATTGAGTCGGTAGTTCTCATTGCCCAACATGCACTCAGCCACCACCACCCTTACTCCCATTTTTTACTCTCCCATCTTATTTTCTCGGGTGGGACTGCAGAACGTGTCTGCATGTCTCTCCCTTTTTTTGTCGGGACTTTCATGGCAAGTATTGGAGGATTAATAAGATACAAATGTTATCGGGCCATGGGCACTCTGTTTACCTTTGAGATGAGCATCCGCAAGGGCCACACGCTCATCACATCGGGGCCCTATGCCATTGTTCGCCATCCATCATATGCTGGTGTCATTCTTGTAGTCATCGGAATGTTCCTTGTGCATGGGTCTAAGGTGAATTTTACATTGACAGTAGTGGTGATTAGCACTGAGTCTGTCTCTTCAGGGTTCTTGGGTGAGGGAGAGTGGTATACTGAATATCACAGTGATGAAAACAACTATAGGGCTTGTCTGTGCAATGATTGCATTCATTGCTATCTCTGGAATATTCGGACGGATGTCGAAAGAGGATGAGGCGTTACATCGGTTAGCTGGTAAAAAATGGGAGGACTGGGCTGAAAAGGTTCCATATAGGCTGGTTCCCCTCATCTATTAATTTTACAGCTTGTTTTGTCCTAATAACAATTTGGTATTCCAAACAAATTCAGGGCCGATTAGTGGTCGTTACCATGGGCACCATGCGAGCCTATGCAATGCACGTCACAGGCTCGTCTTTTAGATCTAAGAGGAAACTCCTATACAGAACACACTGGAGGACATCATGAGCAACCCAGTGGAAAAAAAGCATGCCCGTGCTCGGCAGAGCCCCTCATCCTCTTTTACATTCATTCTAATACATAGATTTTGCTATATACTTACTCTTCACTCGCAAACTTCACATCCTCCACCTCCCCTTCTGGATGGCTCACTTACCTCGGTTCTCATAGCGTAGATCCTTCACGTTTTATCACAGTAGCGCTTGCTTATTGCGAAATAAATGCTGACCACAAACAAAGAACGAAAAAGCATGATAATATTTGTCGAACGGCAATCAGCGAACTATACTTACTAGATTTGGAAAGACCAGTAGTCTAATAAATGTCCGGTTACTATCTATGGCAACGTAGTTTGATCCAAGACCAAAGTAATATCACTGCACATTGCATTTTCATTTCTGCACTCGTAATCGTCAATTACCTTTTCAGTCACTGTGATAATTAAGATGTGGATCAATATCTCCATGCCTTCAGAAACTCGGACAGCAAGTGAGAAGGCCAAATCTAAAAATGGGATTTACACGATGACTAGAAGCTGGTCGCCCATTATTAGATGGAATGCCTGATCACAGCAGGTGCCGGAGGTGGGAGCATCTGGAGTTTGAGTTTCTCTCTGTGCTTTGCCTCTCCCTTCAGTCGTTTTTCTAACTCTTGAGGAGTCTCGTCATGATAGCGGCAGTCACCCATCAAACCTGTGTCGAATATCTGGCGCGTATTGGATATGAAAAGAAGGGCAACACGGAGCCACTCTGGAAGGATATGAAAGATGTAAAAGAGTGCTTTGTCACCTGAGCTGTTGAGCGACCCCGGACCCATCGACTGGAGGCTGTCCATGGAATTGTGCAAGACGGAAAGGCGATAGATATCGATCACCATCTGACAGGGACACATGTCACTTTTGAGTCGTCCGAACCGATCGAGAATACTCACCATTAAGCTGGAGATAATCCAGAGAACGAGGCAGCCTCGTCTATTCACCCTCGGAAGAAAGACGTATCCCCATATCGAAGCTCCAATGACCCATAAGATGACAAAGGCGGAGATACTAGTGCTGACATAGCTGTAAACATGATCAACTTGCCCGTTCCAAGTATTACGCGAAAAGGAGGTTACCATAAAACGACAATGCGATGGGCGCTGGTCTCGCCTCTCACCATCTGCGCAAAACTGCCCGAAGCAATTATTCCTGTGATTGTGGCCGCCAAAAATGCGTAGCCCGTGAATGTGGTTCCGTTCGGTATCCAAAACCTGGTCCTCGGATGATCAGGGGTGTCCTCTGGTGGCATCCTGCGGAAATTTCTTTTATTGGGTCCCCTGTTCACTTCGGGATCACTCAACTTGGCAGTGGTCAGCCAAAACCTCCATAGGGATTCTGCTTCTGTTGATTGGATGTGAGTCTCTGAGCCATATGTGGAGGTAACGAGCATTGAGCGGAGTAAATTGCAGAGATCCGACGCAATGCCAATGTAACCCAGAGTCAGATCGGATTGGATGTAAGCTGTGAGGCTGAGAGAGAAGCGCTGGCCTTTGTGAGTGGCCTGTGCAGCACGCAACGAAAACGCGACAATCCTATCACACAGTGGTGTGATCAGATAAAATTACCTTTCAACAGCGAAAATAATGCTACCCAGGAGCATCACTGTCCTACTATTCTTGTCCCAAATTCTGTAAGCAACAGCAGGCATCAAGAAACTGTAGGCTACGGCAAAGACGATTGAAGGCACCAAATCAGCGTGATGTGGGATCCCACCGATGGGAGTAGGGAGTGTATGCGACAAGAACAGCAGAAGTTTATTGCCTTTGTTTTATTGCACAGGAGTAGCGATGCAGTGTTATCCTGGCGCCTCGCTGGCGCAAACAGGCGTCTGGAAAGCCATTTTGGGTGTGGAATGTTATGGCGACCGCCCGTCAAATATCGGTTATTTGTATTGAGGTAGTCTACAAAGAGACGTCAACATCATTCCTTGATAATTGAATATGCAAGCCACCCTCGACGCTTCATCCCTCAAACGTATGGTATTGCTTCTTTCAGCAATTTATTTCCAGTCATCATAAATCGGCAGCCTTCACAAGAGCGGTCAATTGCCTCGCGAGATATGGAGACGAATTGACTATGTGCGCGTATCCTGATCATTTCTCTCTTTCCGCAACAAATTCTGCAAAATCTGCCTATTGTCGATTCAAGTATGAGAAGGAATTCTTCTCGAGATATCATTTTGGCAAGCGTAGAGGCGAGATCAGTGGAGACGAGGTTCGCATGGCCAAGGCGCAACTTCTCACAAAGGTGGTCGTCTTCAAGTGTGCACTTACATTCTCGCTGATTGATCACAGAACTTACTTTCCGTTCTGAAGCATCGGTCGATGGAAAAATCAGTAGAGCGATGCGAGATATCCATTGTCGAAGGTTTGGACGCGGACCCAGGATCCGACGAGGAAGTCGATGGTCTGGAGAGCAAACTCGTCATCAGGTTTCTATGCAAGCACGGTGCGTCTACTTCGTCACGTTTTGGACATGTTAGAATGACGAAACCGTAGGCATTGTGAAAACCCATCGTCTTGTTCTTTCAATACCTAGTGCCCTGATGGCTCCTGGTGTTCCTGATACTCCCAATCAGGCACGCGTCAACATTGGGCCCACTGCACTTCGCAATATGCTTGAGCATTTCCCGATGAACAAGGGTGCTAGAGCAGACCCTCAGCTTATATGGTCCTTCAGCAACGAGAACGTTAGTCTCAGGACATGTGAAAGTTCTATGGACAGGGGTCAGTTCGCTCCTCTGCCACTGCTGCATGCTTGACAATCCTCTTGTTAGGCAAGGGACAAATCTCGACAGAGCTCATGATCAGCGTAGACGAGTTCGATGCCTACAGTATATATACCTCTCCGATCATCATTGCTTTTCATCTCCGCGAATTCAATGTGAGCTTCATCTTAAACTTTCCGTTGGTACAATCTAAATGCTCCAGGCTACTATTGCGTATGCAGATTCGATGATGCTCCCCCTCGACATGCGATTTACCGACACTGTATCCCCTCTCTTCATCGACGTCGAAGGTGATTGTACCCAGGGCCTGTTCGTGATTGCGACGAGTCAACCACCAGGTATCCCCATCCCCACCTCCCAAAATAATTATCGGCCCATGCAGTCCTATAAGAAACGGGAAAGAGAAGAGACTCCAATGGATATCAATCGACCAAACCGGGCGATGAAGATTGTTCGCAAGGTGGAAACAGATGCCATCTCCAGAAACATGGTCCAGTCTCGACAACATTCTCTCAACCCAGATTCCCAGCACAGCGCCCGACCAGAGAAGGAAGAACCACTGTTTTTGCCATCCTCACAACTCACCACTGCAGAGAACAATTTCCTTAAAGAAGTAGGGTTGGGAGATGTCGAGACATTGGGAGACCTCAATGCCCTTCTCGAAGGAGAAGGCGAAGAAGTTGAGTTCCCATCCTCCCAGAGACAGGGTACTTCCGGCTCGAAACTGAGCCAAAGTCGGAGCGATTTACAATTAGACAAGCGTTCTGAGAGTGTCAGGTTCGATGACATGGATTTCGGCCCTACGCAAGCAACACAAAAGGTTTGCCTATCCCGTGACCCTCCTCTGGCTGTGACTGATATCACTCTTGCAGAATTTCCATCCGCTGTTCAATGACTAGGTTTCTCTAAAGTATGAAAGAAGCAAAATCTTAATATCTGCTTTGAATAACACTAAACATAGCCTCAACAGCTGGGATCCTTTGTCAATGTTCGAGGGAGCTTTCTCTTGAGATATGGTCACTCTGGTGCTTACCTATGCTCATAATGGCCTGCTTTACCTACCTGTTCTTTTGTTCTAATAACATGTTTTTTTTGATCATAATCCAAGGGGAAGTAAATTCTAACAGAGATAGGGACATACAGATGACATACAGATGTCAATAGAAAAGCGTTGTACATAATGAATTAGACAATGCAAGTCAATCACAATCACAATCATCTAGCCCTAGAGGCAAACACCTGACCAATGACATGATGCTAAGCTCTCTTCCTCAGAGATATTTTCGCTGTCCTATTAGGCTCCACAACTCCTCTCATGTGGAGGTTTGGGGGCCTCCCAGCTTCTTCATCCACCAGCTTGATGTCATAATCTAGCAAGATTCTGGCAACAACAGTCTTCATTTCAGTGACGGCAAAAAATCGACCCGGACTAGTTCAGTATTATTGGATTAGCAGCTATTGAACTGTTGCTGAATAGTCAAAAATGATGCTTACCACGAGGGTCTTCCATATCCAAATAGCATATACTCTGAGTTTATCGACGTCAGTTGCCATTTCAACGGATCCTTATCAGCGAAACGAAATCCTTGGAATTCTTGCGGATTGTCATAGTATCGCTTGGAAATGCTTTGAGTTTTTATCAAGAGGATAGAAAACGATCACTGAAATCACCTCATCATGATTGATTGCGTAACCGGGGAGGGCGATAGTTGTCCCTTTCGGGATTAAAGTACCATCAGAGAAAGAAAAGTTATTTACCACCAATCGTCGAGCTGTGACTAAAGGGAATGGGAAGTTGAGTGTTCTGTATTGTCTTTTAATTTGACATAAGATCCCTCACCAGCAGGAGAGCCGTGGACACGGTGCGACTCTTTGAAGAAGCTATCAAGTTTTCTCATTTTCTCAATCGATGTCTTGTTCCATCCTTCCGCTTTCACGATCGTCGAAATCTCCTCTCGCAACGGTCCAATATACGAGGAGTATGTCGCCAGGTTGAACATGACATTCGTTAAGAGCTTGCAGAGTGTATTAAATATTAACCATTGGTGTTAAGCTCGTAACTCGACAACTCACAGTTGAAGTGGTACGGATGGAAGCAACTTCAAGGAAAATCATTCGAATGACGATGTCGTAAACAGTACAGTTAGCCTTGTTCGCAGTGTACCACAGCCAAGTGATCATATCGTTCTACATTAGCAGTAAATTCATGGCAGAATGATGTCCCGAGGATGTATTGACTCACCGATTCTAGGTCAAAATCCTCTGAATCCATACCCCTCTCCAAACGCTTTGTGATGATTGGGAGCAGGTAATTCTCAATTTCCTGCACCTTTCCTCTCCTATCAAACAGAAAGCGGCTAACAAAACTGTGTGTATGACTTAGAGAAAAATATGGTAAGTAGAAGTGCCAAAACCTACGGCCTAAGCCAATTCGGATACATGCGCAACCTTGGGCCATCTTGTACTACATGAGCAACAAAATTTTCCATTATTGTGGTGTACCTTGAATTAGAGCCTAGAGAGAGAGTAAGGAATCACAGAAATTCGAACCTGTGCTCAGATACATACTGAGCTCTGGGCCTGCGAAAAACCGTGCGGTATATCGTGAAACGATTTTAACGACCGAATTATAAGCAGGGATATCCACCCAGCCTTTGAGAAAGTCTGAGAGGGTGTTCCAATAGAGGACCGTGCTTATACATACCTTTCTCAGCTCCAACCAGAAGACTTTCCAATGTCCTGACGATCTCATCCAGTAGGTCAGGGAAGCGAGGACCAATATTTCGCGTCATCAAGCCACGAGTTACCCTAATATGAGAATCATCGGCTTTCAGCTCGTTGCCGAGTGTGTGGTCAAATTGAACCTCCTGAAAGGATGCTTTTTGACCTTGCTCAGCAAAAAAGTATGAATGTGGGGACTAACCTTGGAAAGGATACCGAGGAATGAGATCTGTTCTTCTGTCCCTTTTCTCATGTCTTCCATGAGATCGGGGGCAACGACAACTACAATCCAGGAAAGAAATCCCCTTCTTATTTTGAATATCCGGTGCTAGAAGTACAGCACAATATCTGAGAGAGGCAACTCAGCGCAGGAAACAAATGTGTACCTTCTCATAGCCTTCCTGAACCAGCTTATGTTCGTTTTTCGGATGCGAGGTGAACAGTCCTGACGGTCCTACTGTAGGAATTTTGTTGAGCTATTGCCACCGTATGAGCATGAATGCGGCCTATAGCAAGAATCAGGGCTCCTTACAGAATTCTTCTTCCGTAAGTATGTGATATAACACAAAAAAGTGAGCCCAAGAGCAATCGAGCAGGAGGTGTTGGATAACTTGTCGGTGAGCATGTTAGGCTAGCGAAGCCAGTGTGACCGACCTAGATTATCATTATGTAGTTATCAATTCCTGATTTGGATATGGGTGACCCAGACTCATGCTATGTAGGTCATATGAGGCTGAGAAGGTCTAAGACCTCCTATTTGGAACTCATGTCCAGCATCTTGACGTAGACCATTCTGAGAAATTCTGGTCCTTAGATTGCCTATGAATGAAGGATATAGTATTCTAATAGGTTCTTGCTAAGTTATTAGATATTATTGTCAGACATGCAAAGCTTGGACACTAGTTTCTTTAGTTAATTTCTTGTTCCTCTTTCTTATTTTCTGTATTTGGATCTAGGGTTAGGGTTAGAGTGATGTCATGATCATACTGTCACACATCAGTCACATCAGATAACACAGTCACAGTCACATAATCACATAATCACATGGAACAGAGTAGAAGGTTTTGGAAAGATGACATTATACAACATGTGCAACATATGTTGACCTTAAGGTGAGCACATAGTCATTTAGGGTAGGCTAGAGAAGTAGTAGCATAGACCATGGTAGTTTAGTATATAAGGTAGACAATTTTATACAGAGTTCTCTATCGAGTTCTCTTGTGTTAACCCTAATATAAGATTCCTTTCTTTGATCAACCCTAAGGTCATTGAATCATAATATTAGAACTCGATTTCTTTTCTTGAGACTGTCCAACACAGGACCCTTTCACACTTATTCTCTTATTATCCTGAACTGAAGGGTAATACTATTCTTTAGTCAAGAAGAATTGCTGGACTCTAGGCATAAGAGATATACTAGTTAGACAGGAGAAGCCTAGCTGTTTGTTTGTGTCAAAGCTCACTGATACACTTCAAATATTCCCTTGTGTGGACATAATAGTAATTTCTTCTTGTATTAGCCTTGTTATAACTCAAAACCCTTAGAGTTGGATTATGAGGTAACCTTGTATTGGGGGTAACACAAGAGAACTCGATGGAGAACTTCTGTACAGAATAGTCTACCTTTATATATTGAATCCTCATAGTCTATGCTAGCTATTTCTAGCCAACCCTAAATGACCAGGCATTAGCCATG
>Ga0157368_1000187_pt1 | contig 29686 bp, 36 predicted proteins | sample AttbisABBM3_FD_113146 | JGI IMG/M metagenome (GOLD analysis project Ga0157368, IMG submission 113146) | Fungus gardens microbial communities from leaf cutter ant in Botucatu, State of São Paulo, Brazil - Atta bisphaerica ABBM3 | ecosystem: Host-associated > Fungi > Mycelium > Unclassified ... | reverse complement strand
GTGAACCGTTCTGGACCGTATCCAGGGAAAAAAGGGTTGTTTTAATCGTGATTAGGTTCATTATAACTCACAATCAAAATAGGGTTTTTTTTTTTTTTTTTTTTACAGAGGTGCTAGCCAAGTACGGTAATGAAGCGCAACAGAAGAAATGGCTTGAACCTCTCTTGAAGGGTGAAATTCGATCTGCATTTGCTATGACTGAGAAAGGAGGTCAGTGGTATTCGATCTGCTGGCTCGACCTTTTTTTTTTCTCAAAATGACGGCCCAGTGGCGTCGTCGGATGCCAAGAACATCCGGACTCGGATGGAGCTACAAGGTGACGAGATTGTGATCAATGGACACAAATGGTGGATCTCAGGGGCTGGTGATCCCCGATGCCAAGTTCATCTGGTCATGGGGAAATCAGAACCTACGCATCCGAACGGTTATCGCCAGCAGTCTGTTGTGTTGGTTCCTGCGAAGACACCTGGAGTCAAGGTGATAAGGCCAATGGAGGTGTTTGGGTACGATGATGCGCCAGAGGGACATTGTGAAATTGTCTATGAGAATGTGCGAGTGCCCAAGGAGAATTTGGTGCTTGGGTGGGGGAGGGGATTTGAAATTATTCAAGGACGACTTGGGTGAGTGTGGTGACTGAGGACCTTGATATTGATGGTGAACAGGACTGAGTCAGGCCTGGACGGATTCATCATTGTATGAGGACCATTGGTGTTGCACAGAGCGCGCTGAACTTGATGCTTGAGCGTGTCACGGATCCCAATCGCAAGACGTTTGGGCGATATCTCTATGAGCATGGTGACCCTCGATTCATGACGGTGATGTGAAGTGGAGCTGAGTTATGAGCAGGGACTGTTGTCGCTGATATTGCCAAGTCGCGGGCAGAGATAGAGGCAGCTCGGTTACTGGTTTACAGTGCAGCACTTCAGGTGGGTGGATAGATAGATGAGGTCAAGGGGGGGGTGTGCTGATGGTGGTGGGCCAGATTGACAAGTACCAAGCCAAGGGAGCACTGAAAGAGATTGGAATGGCCAAGGTGGGTTGCAAGTGTGAGGAGATTGTTGGAATTGACGGAAAATGCAGTTTGTTGTGCCGTCCATGGCGCTGGGGGTGATTGACCGAGCGATACAAAGCTTTGGAGCTGAGGGGATATCGCAAGACCAAGAATTGGCTCAGCGGTGGGCAGGAGTGCGAACGCTCCGAATTGCAGATGTGAGTCGTCAAAACAGAGACCTTGTGTAGAAAGCTGAGAAGAGGACCAGGGACCTGATGCAGTGCATATGCAACAAGTGGGACAGAGAGAGCTTGGGCGAGCAGGGTTGCTTGCTGAGAAGAGAAAGGCGAGAAAGGACAGAGAAGAAAGGCTGATCAAGTCGCACTTGTGAGGTCACGTGTATCATTGGCTTTGTGTAGAACCAGTAAAAAATCTATCCTCTGCGCATGAGTGAGGCAAAGAGTAATGTGGTACGAGTAGACATACCCCCGCGGTATCTGTATGTGACGGGGACGGGGATTGTGGTTGGGATGGGGATGGGGATGATGCGAGGAGGACGGCAGGCAGGGCTGCAGTTTCTGGCAGAGAATGTGCATCGGGCGCCGAGGACGGTGGGGGGCTGGTACTTTTACAACAAGACCAAGAACTACAAGGTGATGCTGGGGGCGTTGAAGGGGGGCGGTGTGGAGAGCATGCGGCTGGGGCTGGCAGGGGCTGGGTGGGTAGGGATGGAGGAGCTGGGTGAGCAGGCAGGCTGGGGGCCAGTCAAGCAGACCTGTGCAGGTGCTGCGACGGGGGCTGCGTTTGGGGCTGTATGTGAGTACGGGGCATGACGAGAGCAAAGCTGGCTGACCGTGAGCAGATAGACTGGGGTGGCGAGGACTGGGGCGGAATGTGGTGTTGGGGGGGGCAGTGGGAGGAGTATTGGATGTGGTGATGATGATAAAGTGACTAGTCATACCTCTTCTCCTTACTTACTGACTACACTCATGTCCAAACTATCACCTTTACATGGACAACCAACCACACAGCTCTCACTCCATCCTCCCGTCTTCAACATTCAGCAGCCTCCTCCTCCTCCTCCTCGTCGTACCCTCCCCTTCTCCAGAGGTCACATCCATCTCTTCCTCATCCAGGCCAGGGGACTCCATGTCCTCTCCCCCAATCCATGTCCCTATGTCGTCGTCCAGTTTGAAAACAACGAGTTTGTCTCTCGTGGCCCTTGTCAAGAATCCGACCTTCCCTCCAATCCTTCCTGGAAACATCATGTCTCCTTGTCAGTCCCTTTTGTCTCTTTCTCTCCACATCTCTCTCTCTCACCCTGCTTCAGCGATGTCACCTCTCAAGACTCCCTCATCACCTGCATGGTTTATGACCGCGCCGTCAACCACTCCGGTTTTCTCGGCTCCTTCAAGATAAAACCACCCTCTGTCCACGATCTCACCCTCGACCACTGGTTCAAGTCCGTCTCTCTCCTTCTTCTTTCCCCTCTCCCCCCACCCCTCCCTTTTTTTTTTTTTTTCCAGGCTCCATCCCATCGGGAACGAACCCGTCTCGGGCCAAGTTCGCATCCAAGTCTCCTTTGAGCAGTACAAGGTCTGTCTGTCTGTCATGGCTCCCTTCCACATACCCACACCCACTCCTTACCACCCCCCATCCCGCAGACCCGGCGACCCCTCACCCCTCGAGATTTCGAGTTTCTCAAGCTCATCGGTGTCGGCACCTTTGGCAAAGTCTTCCAAGTCCGCAAAATAGACACAAGGCGTATATACGCCATGAAGATTTTGTCCAAAAAGGAGATCGTCGCCAAGAAGGAAGTCGCACACACCATTGGTGAGCGCAAGATCCTTCAACGTTCCCTCGACTCTCCTTTCCTCGTCGGCCTCAAGTTTAGCTTCCAAACGGACACTGAACTCTATCTTGTCACTGACTTTAAGAGTGGAGGTGAGCTCTTTTGGCATCTCCAGCGCGAGACCCGCTTCTCCGAGGAGCGCGCTCGTTTCTACGTCGCAGAACTTACTCTCGCCCTCGAACACCTCCACAAGTACAATATCATCTACCGGTCCGTACTGACTTACCTCCCCACTTATCCATCTCCCTCACACCCTCCTACAGTGATCTCAAACCAGAAAACGTCCTACTCGATGCCACAGGCCATATTGCCCTCTGCGACTTTGGCCTCTCCAAACCAGATCTCCGCCCCGATGAACTCACCACCACTTTCTGCGGTACCACCGAATACCTCGCTCCAGAGATTCTTCTCGATGAACAGGGCTATTCCAAGATCGTCGACTTTTGGTCCTTGGGCGTCCTTTTGTTCGAAATGTGCTGCGGTTGGAGTCCCTTCTATGCAGAAGACACCCAGCAGATGTACAAGAACATCTGTTTCGGCAAGATCAGATTCCCCAAAGGCGTCATTTGCGAAGACGGCAAACAATTCGTCAAGGCCGTGAGTCCCTTTTTTTTTTTTTCCCTGTCTAAAATAGTTTGTGCGTCTCTCATTGTCCTCGTTCTAGCTGCTCAACCGCAATCCCAAACATCGCCTCGGCGCCAAGCGTGATGCAGCAGAGCTTAAAGAACACCCCTTTTTCAAGGACATGGATTGGTCCCTCCTTTCACGTAAAGAAATCACACCCCCTTTCAAGCCGGTAGTGGAATCCGATGAATCGGTCAATAACTTTGATCCCGAATTCACCTCGGCCGATATCAGTGACATGACTTTGAGCAACGGCAACGACGGCAACTTGGACGATGACGATCCAAGTGAAGCTTGGGTGTCCCAGTCCTTTCATCAAGGAAATGGTTTCGTGCATACACCCGTCGGACCCCTTGGATCAGAACAGTCGTCGTTCCATTCCCACTCCCGCAATGGCCTTGTCAATCCGATTTCTCTTGTCAACACCCACCAGACGCCACCGCCCCCACCACTGCCATTGTCCTTGCATCAGCCATCTGGTCCATCCTCTCGTCATGGGTTTTCGTCGTCGTCTTCATCGCTGTCACCGAATCATCATCATCATAACAGTAATACCACTACGCCTGCCCAAACTATTCGAATCAAACAAGCCAAACCTCGACGTGATGTAGCAGGTACGCCTCTGACGAACAGTGTTCAAGAAAACTTTAGAGGTTTCACGTTTCATGGTGAATCTCTGGTTGTTCCTCCTCCTGGCATGCTCTTACAGGGGAAGAGTGATGGGGAAGAGGATGGTCAAGAAGAAGGAGATGAAGTGACGACGGAGGATGAGGTTGAGGATACGAAAAGGAGTGCGGGAAGGTATGCGAATATGAGGAGAAAAGGACTGGGCTTTAGTACCATGGATGATGATCTGTGAATCACACGCCCTTGGGGTTTTCTTTGTTTCTTTCTTCTTCTTTTGGGAGGGGCTACACATGTGATGATGATGGACTTTTGACTCCTTGCATTCATAATCTACAAGTAGACTTACGTTGTATATATATATATGCAACTGCAACTATAACCTATATAACCTAGCGACCATCACAAGCCCAGTGTTGAAATTATATATAAAGAATACATGTCTTTTAGAATATGTGTATATATATATATATATATACAGTATATCAATATGAGATAAATACATCGTATTATTGCTGGTGAGGATGCACCAATGGGCATCACCAATATCATTTTCGACAAAAAACAAACACAAGGATCGTGCGATATACCAGCCAATTATGAGCAGTTGACGAATCAATTTTTTTTCGGTTGGAGAAAGCGTGGACTAGAGCATTTTTGAATCACCAGTCATTCAGAGACTTACAGCCAGGTCGCGAAAGGTTGAGTCCTCCGCGGAGTAAAGGAGGTAACACAAGTCCACCAATAATCGTGTTCTTAACAATAGATTCAACATCGTGTGGCGTGACACGACCATACCATACGCCAGCCCCTTGCGGCATGTAAATCTGAAAAAAAGAAAATCCACACCAACCCGTCAGCCAGCTTGATCACTTATCACAAAGCGGACCGAAAAAAAAAACAACCATACAATACAATTCCCCGCATATTTGTGCCCACCAATATGCGACACCTTGACAATAAGAGCACGTTGAGAAATAGCACTTTCTTTCAACTGGGTCTGAATAATCTCCTCTCGCTGTTCAGCTGTCAATGTCAGATCTTCTAGCGGAGAACCATAAGTATATGATGGACATTCAATCTGAGTGTCTGCATCCCAGCCATGATGTTCCAATGATCGAATGAGAGCTATTTTTATTTTTGGAGAAATTAAGCTTGTTCCTGAAGAAATATAGAAAAGGGTCGCGAACCATGTTCCAGTTTGGGAGCTGAAATCCCACACCTGTTGTCACGTTTTCTATGTGAACCTAGCCATCAGTGGTCAACAAATGGTCAGGGATAATCAAGAACCATAACTCACATAAAAGGACCACGCAAGAGTACGGAAGAACCCACGTCTTGAGTTGACTCTTCTCCAGAAAAGCCCCTGTTCGGCTAACACTCGGATCGAGTGAACTATCCCAAAGGTCCTGAGCACCTTGGGCAGTAGACTGAACTCCTGTCACGACTTTAAAGTCAGGAAACACGAGAACAGACTCATTGTCGTCGTTGTCTGAGATAGACCTAATGCTCCCATTCAAGACGGAAACATTTGTTGAATCGGATGTACGGAAAAGACCAGCTGCATGCCGAGATGTCTTTACCGATGCATGCTGGAGTCCAGTCATAGGCTCTTCCGGCAGTGAGTTCTTGAGATCTGTAAGGTGGGCAGCGAGAGACCCCTTCACGTCCGTAATTTTCTTCTCCCAGTCAGCCTTTCCCGTAGAGATGACAATCTAGATCATCATAGAGTTAGGTCCTGGCGTCGCCGACAAGAGAAGAAAAAAAAAGCCAAGAAAAGCCACCTACCTGGCGGTTATATGGGTGTACAGAGCCAAGCATTTGTGTCTCCCAGTCGACTTTGAACTGACTTGGGTATGTGTCATGACCTGTAAAACAAGAGTACAATCAAAGACACTATCAGATAAGACACCATCCCCACGCCATACCAAGGTCACAAGGGTCTGTGCATGAACGGCAGTCTGCCGCAGAAACCGGGACATAGGATGCTCTGAGCTGCCCACAAACCTCTTCTGTCTCTGCGGGTCGACCTAAGACATATGTTTGGAGCTTGCGGAGACTAAACATGGAAGCAGGAGTGGACAAGGGTATGTAGGAGAAAACAGGAGGAGACCGAGGCCAAATTACGCACCGCTTATCAGATATGATCCGATTTGCTCATATATTAGTCAGCAGTCTTTGCGACAATGTTTTTCCTCTATTACTCGCATCCATTACTTGCTAATCACTGCTCCCTAGCAGTGTGTCGTCGTTGATACGTCCTAGATTCCTGAGGTGCTGAAATCATCCATTGCCCCCTGCCAATACGCTAAGTATTAGAACTCACATGTACCCTATATTTACTTCACTTCACCGTGATGCCGTGGGCAATAACATCCCAAAAAGCGCGAATGTTTGCTATAAGCTATCAACGATCAGTCAGGAACAAAAGCTTACCCATATATGGATCATCATCATCATCATCATCATCATTGCTCGTTTGTCAGCCAACGTCCTTTAACCAACATCCACTATGCAAAATATCAGTACATGATCATTGTGGTATTGCTAGGGTCAAGCCCCATCAGTACTCGCGAAATAGACAAATAGGCATCAGAATGAACCATGGAACGACTCGAAGAAAAAGCGTTGATTGAACAGGACCTCAGTGATAGTGAAGATGAAAGATGAAGATCAATCTAATATCTAATTATATCCTTACTTTCCCGATTTGACGTATGCCAGCTCTAAACCTCTCTCTTAAATCCATCTAGGCAAGGAGAATAACTTATATCACTCTACCTAATCACAAGCATCATTTGGCTTCATCTCTTACTTTGCTCTTTGGCGGTAAATTTCCTTCATCCTAGACAAAACCCACCATCCTTCAATCAATCGGACGTCAAAGGGTACTGTAAATTCTAAACAACCAGGTTCATCCTCCTCTATGTACTTGACGGCCCTGAATTCTGATGTACATCGTGATAGTTCATGGTCATCAATGCACTACTGTCGAGAGAAATACAGGATCTCGTTGGATACATCCCAGGAGAGTTGGTTTTGACATATTTTTTATACAAATCTGTATTACCAAATGCCTACCTAAAATTACCATCCCGACCTCATCTATCATGCGTTTGTGAACTATGTTGAACACTGCATGTAGTCCATCGGTCCTCGCCCACCACGATTCCTTTCAACAAATATTGCATCTCGTTCTCATGACTAGCACATCACCAAACAAACAATGTAGTGCTCAGTTCAGAGCTGTTGTAATCAGGTAATCGTGACTAGAATGGAACATGGAGGTAGACATAATTAATCGAAAATAAATGCGTATCAACTAGAAAAATGCCAAGATCAATCAATCACTAAAACCTGAATCATCGTCTGCAATAAATGGTCTACCAAAACATGTCAGCATGTGCTTCTTGGACAAGCTTCATGTTAGAAGACTTACGCATACTCGTAGTCGCCTCGAACGGCAATAGCCATCCATTCCTCGTCCGTACCAGGGGGGAAGCCCTGTCCACCTGCAAGACTAAGGACAACAGGAAGAAGGATGAGACCATGGAGGGCACCAGAGACGATGAGTGTCAGCCACATGCGGAAGTAGTAGATCTATGCAGCATCATCAAGTTCAACACCTCAACCAAGGCATCTGAGCTTACTTCAAGAAGCTTGGAATGTGTGAGTGCCAGAACGGACATCCCAATAAGTTTGGTCAATGTAATACCAGATAACACCTGTGACACCATAAACCAATCTATCTTGAAGCAGAAAAACCAAGACAGGCGTACCGAAGGTCCAACATCGACAAGGGCGACACGGACCCTTCCATCTCTCTCCTTTTGCCCCTCGGGTTGTCCATGTCCACTCCCAACAATAGCTGTCGATGATAAACTTGCAGCACTCATAAAGGCTCTTGCAATATGTGCACAGAACTCTACAGCAATGCCCAACGAGATCACGAGATTAACCAAACTAATTGCGTTCAAGCTAATACCCCATAGAGGCATTACACCCATCACGCTCAGTACTGTCATTGCAACGACTCCGGTGACAATGACTGCTGTACGCCAGGAACCTAAGAGCAGAGCTGTAATAAGGAGTATGGACGCAAGTCCCAGTCCGAGGACCTCTTGGGTGATGTTAATGATATGCTCGTATTGGTCGAAGAAGACATAGAATAGAGAATATGGGAACACCTCTGCACCTGTTTCTTCAGAGATCTCGTCTGCAATCCGATGGGCTGCCACGAACGCGTTGATATAATCGTCTTGAGATTTCAAGGGCGAGTGGAAGGTACGGAAATGTGATGCATCAAGTCGAGAGGAATGAGAATTAAACGCAAGTGCTTCACCAAATGACGTCCCGCCTGCGAGTGGACATTCAGCCGTAGTAGGGGATTCAAGCCAATGCCTCAAATAACGCATAAACTCTTCGCCTTCAGGGAGACCATCCATGGTGATATTCCAGGCTGGTTCATGACCCTCGTAGCATGGTCTGCAGAGTCGCGTAGGGGCGCGATCATTACAGAATGTGGATGGATCCCTCTTACGAACACGGCAACATTCATCGTTGACGGGGTTAAGCCATCCTAGAAAATTGTCAATCCAGGATGCGGTGGGTTGACTGATGAATGAGGTGTGTGATCGTTTACGTTCAGCTTCGAGACGATTCCCAACGGAAGACTCAAGACAAGTCGTGAAACGTCCACAGAGAGCTCGTTGATTGAGTTGCTTAGTAACATCGATGTCCTTGGCCACAAAATAGACAGGAGGTCCAACGTCTAGATATGCATCAACAGAGTCAAAGTAAGGAACGAGGTAAGAATCGGATGGTAATGCAAGACGCTGATCTGTACCATGAGTCAGATCAGGGGCACAAGGATCGAGGTCAAGGGAACTGACCCAAACCAAGTTTGAGGTGCTGAATAGAAACTATCGATGCAGTGAATCCTCCGAGGAAGACAATCATAACGCCGGCTTTCGCAGCAGAGCTCATAAGGAAGGGCGCATAGTGACGATGAACGAAGCGCGCAATTCGACCCAAACTATTAGAAGTAGCGACTGTCTCTGGAAGGGCGATTCGAGACGAAATTTGAAGGCAAGGGAAGCAATCAACGCGATTACTCTGATAAAATGTAATTTGGTGACTTTGAAAATGAAATGAATAGAAAGGGCCTACTCACCTCAACACGCTTAAGATCCCAACATAACGCGCCGATGAACACAGTCACTTGAAGGGTTGCATTGATGAACACACTGCCCGCAGCGTACAGCGCAAAATTGCGAACGGCGGGCATAGGGACTAGAGCTCCCAGGGCAAAGGCAACTATCTCTGTGATTGTACTTAACAGAACGGAAGGCCCCATCTTCGCCAACGTCCGAGCAATACGTTCTTCAACACTAAGGTACAATGGCAGGGATCCATCATCGATATCAAGATGTTGAGACTCGAAAGGCGAGCGACGAGAGCTCGTGGGAGACGTAGGGCCGTCATTTCCTTGGAGTATCGGAGCAGCATTAGGTCCGTGCAGAGTATTTTGACGGTCCAGTTCGTGAACAAGGATGAAGACATTATCAACGCCTACGGCGAGAACGAGGAAGGGGATGACTTCAGCAATGATCAACGTTACCCTGACACCCAGGAGAGAGAATAATCCAACAGTAGTTGAGACAGAGAGGAGAACCAAACATATGCTGAATAATCCGAGAATAATTTTCGTACTTACGAAAAGTGAACGAGGGAACCGAGGAAGAAGAGTTGGGACATTACGATAATCTGCGGAAGGGGCAGATTCTCGATTAGAACGTCTCAGGAGTTTAGGAAGATTATAGATCCATTGAGAAACGGCAGAGATGACGCTATCTTCATCCTTGGTGGATGATCCACTCCCTAGCGCAAGAGAGACATAAAGGAACATGGCTAAGTATGACAAAACAACAATACGAACATCCATATTCGTACTCTTGTTGAGTTCCTCCTCGAGTGATACACCGGTAGAGAAGGCCACAGAGAGTCCTACTTCTGCTTCTGAGCGCTGACTCAAGCCAGTAAGGTACTTGCGTAACGTTGTTTCCCAGTCCATGACAATAGCTTGCTTGTGAGTGTCAAGCGAATCGGAAACCACATACGTTATGACCAACGCTTCTGCCTTCGAGTACTGCTTATACCCTTTCCCATCAATCGGAACACCTCCCAATACAAACTGCGGCTCTAGTGGCTGTTCAAAGTCGGGTAGGCAGTCAACTGGATCCGAGGCACACTCATCGAGGTGATCAGCCCAGGTGTTTGGACCATACTCCTTCAGCTCATTTCCATACCAAGCTGCAATGGATTGTACTACACATGCACCGTGTGGACCTGCAGGCTTGAAACAGACATCGTCAAGTTTGAAGCCACTAGGGGAAACCAGACTGCGAATGTCCTTTTCTACATCAAACCAATACTTGAGACGTTTCCAGTTCAAGACTGGGCCTCTCTCGCTGACAGTGATTGCTGTGTCCACAGTGGAGATACCACCTGCGGCTCCCGTTGTCGCAGTAACAAATATCTGTTCAGTGCGATAAAACGGCCCAAAATGGGTGTCGAAATACTCCTTTTGCATTCTACTTTCAGAGTCGGGAGCCGTCCATAGCCGGACAGGATCTGTTTCAACAGTGAAGTTCTTCCAACCAATGTTGAGTAGGCCAGTAACCAAGAATGCGACAGAAAAAGCGAGCCACGGATGGTTGGCAGCAAAGAAACCCAAATGATAGAACCCTTTACGCAGAATGTTGTTGAGTCGATATTGGCGAGGCTGAACGGTCTCAATCGGGTCCAAAGGCGATGCTCCACGACCTAAGCGGGGAGATTCAGATTGCGCGCCAACTGAATCTTCGTCCACATGCTGCGAGAGAGATCTGACACCAACAAGTCCGTGCGTATAATTCCTGGGTGATGATGGTTCTTCAGAAAGTGCAACACGCTCGTAAGACTTCTCTCTGCGGTGACTGCGAAGGGCGGAAATGGCATAACCTGTCAGGAAGCCTACAACAGCCAACGTATAGGTTATCGTAAGGATAAACGACAAACAGGTCAATGAACCAACAGTACATGTTGGTTCTGCATCTGGAGGAGCTACGGGGAGCAAAGTGGGACAAATGTCGGGGCAGTCTATGCAGGTACAGCGACTCGTTAGTTCACTGTCGTAGCAATTTCGAGGTGGAGGGTCGAAGGGAGAAACGCCTGATAGCGTTTGTGTAGGGAAGTTGATCTGAAAAGGGCTTCCTAGGGGCTTCTCGTCCCCAAGAAACCTGAAGAATGCATGGTAGTCTTTTGCCCCTCCTCCAATGAAATCCATGGCATAACCATTTGTAACTCCAAACTGCACATCCTTGCAGCTATTGAAAAATCCTGAACCAAAGTTCTCCGTGACAAAGAAATCGGCCGACTTGACTGCTGTCTGTCCGCCTGAAGTCTCCTGAGTCGCTGTAATATTGACGAAATCGCCCTGATGAGGCGAGCACGTGAAGGAGCAAAAGAAAGATCTGAAATTGTTCCTGCAAGCAGGACAAGACGCCAAGAAGGCTTCAACTTGCACAAAATTGCTTTTCAGCGTCTCAACTTGGTCAGTGGTGCAGCATACGGGCCCTGTGGCAAATTCAACACCACAAACTTCTGTTAATAAGCTCCGAGCTTCGTCGTCTGAGGGCTAGAGGTAGATCAGAGGGGAAACAAACGTGCCATCTGAGACGGCGCACCTCCTTAGGTGGCCCATCATACGGACAAGGCAATGGTTTAAATGCCTTGGAACCACAAGATGACCGCATAACACATCGATCCATGCCTCCACTGTGAACCATATTGTTGAATGGAGAACTTGTTGCGACCGGCCAAGCATGCGCGAGGGGTATAGTGACGATGCACGCCACGTGAAATTAATAATTACCAGAAACTGATTTAGAATCAGGGTCTTCGTTCATCGACAATAATGACCGAACTGCGATCCTCAAATGCAACCAAGCCCAAAAAACGCTTTGTAGGCAGCAAATCCGCTCGACCATCAAAGCCCGGTATACAGTCCGTGGTCACAAATCAGATCCCCCCAGAAATTCTCAACGATAAACACTTAAACATGGCTATTCAACAGCTTCCATCCAACTACTCGTTCGAGATCCACAAGACCATCCACCACGTTCGCAAGAATAATGCAACTATGGTTGCACTACAGATGCCTGAGGGTTTATTGATGTTTGCATGTACCATTGCAGACATCATCGAGCGGTGCGCTGGAACTTCTCGACTGACATGAATCGCAAGTTAAATGCCTTTGGAGTAGGTTTACCAATGCTTTGACAGTGATAATGGGGGATGTCACATATGGGGCATGTTGTATAGATGATTACACTGCTGTTGCTCTCGGGTGTGATATGATGGTTCATTACGGTCATAGTTGCTTGGGTGAGCTCACTATGTTCTCTCTCTCTTCCTTTGCCTGATGCAGTATAGTGCCCATTGATCAGACTTCCATCAAGACGCTTTATGTATTTGTCGAGATTAGCATCGACTCTTCTCATCTGCATCAGTCAATCAGACTGAATTTTCCGAGCAATCGACAGGTCTTTAGGGAACGCTTGTTAGATGCTGAAGAGGAGCTGAATTGCATACCTGCTGGAACACAGATAACTTCGGGGATGGCTCAACTACGAATAGAGGGTCCCTTGCCAAGTTCCTCAGACAGCGATCTTCACAAACCAATTAAGGCTATGGAACCAACTCGGCTCGCGCTCGTATCAACCATTCAGTTTGTCACAGCACTGCAAAAACTGAAGGAAGAGCTTTCCGTCGAGTATATACATCCGGTGCAAGAATCGCCATCAGGTCTCATAGGTAACAGGGTAGAGGGTAGTAATTCTGCCCAGCAACAAAATCGAAATAAGTTCTGGATAGGAGCCTATGAAGTCACGATACCGCGGTCAAAACCCTTGTCTCCAGGAGAAATTCTTGGGTGTACTGCACCGTTTTTGAGAGATGTGGACGCGCTGATGTCAGTGTTTCCATTTTTGTCATCTCTTCCCTTACTCTTACATTGTTCTAGATACCTTGGCGATGGTCGTTTTCACTTGGAGTCAATAATGATCGCAAACCCTCAAGTCCCAGCCTTCCGTTATGATCCCTACTCGAAAAAACTCACAAGAGAACAGTACGATCACCAAGAGATGCAAGCAGCCCGTGACCAAGCAATCCGAGCCGCCAGGCAAAGTATAGAGGCACATCAGACTCAAGACATATCCAAAGATCTGGACTCGCCTCCATTTTGGGGTGTCACGTTAGGAACGTTGGGTCGTCAGGGCAATGTGAATCAGATGCAGGCACGTTCCCATTCCCTCGTTTGTACTTCTGAGTGAAGTAAATTTCTCCCTCTAGGCAATCACAAGACAACTCGAAGCTTCCGCTATTCCTTACGTGCCCATCCTTCTTTCCGAACTTTCACCCGCGAAGCTCGCTCTGTTCAACTCTCACATTTCAACATTCATACAAACGTCATGTCCACGTCTTTCAATTGACTGGGGCTATGCCTTTGATCGACCTCTGCTCAGTCCATACGAGACGGCTGTTGCAGTTGGTGCTGTCCCAAGCTGGCTGGAATCGGAGGCAGAGGATTCGAAGAGCGGTGTCTATCCAATGAATTTCTACGAAGCAGGTAGTCTATGGGCGGTATCTAGATCCAAGGGATCCTTTGAGAACAGCACAACCATATAAACTGCGCTCATTGTTGCGTTTAACACTTCGAGGACGATAAAAATGTAGATGCAATTCTGAAATTGCGTGCTGGGAGTAGGATAATGCAACGTCACTAAAAATGGCACATGAAAACAATCAGTCACCGAAAACATGAGTATCGTATATGAGGAATCCAGACATACAAATGTCTTCGACGCAAATTCATTTCCATTCCACTCCATTGTCCAGCTTCTCGTATTTTTGCTTCCTTGCTTCCATCAACGTCCCATATCCGGGCAACGTCCGATTGAGTGTTTCCGTTCCACAAAGAGCATCAACAATCTGTGCCTCCCTCATCGAAATAGCCGAGCTCCACGATGATCTGGATCCTAGAGAAGACACAGGAGGATCGGTATTCCAAAGTGAAATTTTCAAAGCAGCACGCTGTTGCTTCAACATGCTGTCAAGCGACAATTGTGAAATATCATTGGAAATTGTCCTTGGGTTCAAGAACGCATCGTCAATACAAGTTTCGAGGTTTTCCATCGTTATACAGTCTTCGGATTGGTGGTAGAGAGAGACGAGGGCACGCAGTTTCTCAGGGGATAGAAGGGATTGTGTTTTGGGATCGAGTCGAGGAGTGCGGCCTTTGCGGCATGGAGGAGAGGGTCCTGCAGAAATTTGTGAGCTCCTGCATGATGAGGTGGTGACGAAGGAGCGAGATAGGCAAAGGGACAGTGACCGACTGAGGGACATGGCTGGTCTTGTCAAAACCTTTCGCTGGTCACACCATCATCACACCATCATCACATCGCGTGTTACCAGATAGCTCGTCCTCCTCGAGGTAGCTATGTCCCCAACATTTGGCCTCTGTTGGATGGGGGAACCCATGCCGTGATTCATTAATCATACTACCACTTTCAAGGCTGGATATTATCATTGGCGCAGGAACCACTCTTATTGTGGCCCTCAAGTTATCCGTGGATTTCAAGATACATAGGCGAAGATATATTTACTTTTAGGAAGGCATTTACGTTTAGCCTCTCGCAACTCTCAAGGCTAGTTTGACTTTCGGGGGAAACCCTACCTTTACAATAGCGTCAACTCACACGTAGTCTGGACTGTCAGAGCCAATTAAGAACTTGGTACGCAGTAGATTCTGTCTCCAAGGCTCTTATGAGCATCGTATCTACCCTCCCAGAATTCGATGTCAGATTTGCAAAGTATCTCATCTTTCTTAAAATAACTTGCATGTGTACCATGCATCAGATTGATGCATTGGAAGTAGTCTATACAACTGCGGCAGTCATTATTTATTTTCGAATCTGCATGCGAATACGTGGATCGCCTTTCTCGCTGCGCTTGCGAAGCTTCTCCTGGCGCTTACTAGTCGGCTGATTGTCTGTTCGAACATCTTCCGGGGTTGAAGAATATCCTGAGAGATACGGGGATATCGCGGATGACCATAGTTTAAATATCGCAAAAAGAGGGATCTGATGTCATATTAGACCCGGATACTCACCCCAAATGTCAGTTATCTGACGCACCACCGTGTACAAGAGCCAGAACCATTCCCCAAGGCCTCCGCTACCAATCTGACAGGTCCCTTGGAACGTTTTGATTGAGTTTTAGGTAGCACGAGGATATCAAAACGCACATGTAATATATAAGATGTCAAAACACCATTCGGTCACACCGGTTTGATTGAGGTCTTCACCATACGAAAGTAATGTGCCTGTCGTAGGATCACGTCTGGGAGTACCGATCCTGATGAGGTAGTTCGATAGAAAAAGAGAAGGGAAGAACGTGATAACATAGAGAGCAAGGGAAAATTTTGAAGGTGGTAAGGAGCTACGTCTGAATAGGAAACGAAGTACGAGGGAGATGATAGTGGGAACGACCATGCCGAGCTTAAGAGTCTTGACCGCGGCTTCATTCCTGTGAGCTAACGAGAGTTATATGTAAAGGATATACCAGAGTGAGGGCATGACATACCAATGCGTTTAGCAGAGGCGTTGGCCATTTAATGTGTATTGTAGCTGATACTGATACTATTATAATGCAAACTTCCTTCAATTTGAGACGGTCACGTGGAGGATTGAAGGCTGGTCCTCGATCCATTGAAAAGTACGATCATAATGGCGGAGGCTGCTACTACCGCAAAAGCACTTACACGAAAGACTATTCAGTCAAACTTACTGATACAAGAGTCTCTGGCTACCCAAGCAGCTCAATTAACGGCACAGCTCGAAGAACTCGACAAACTTATCGTCTGTGGCTGCTTGCCTGGAAGTGGTTGAATGTACTGATCATTGAATAGGAAGGAGTGAATCGCTCAAAAGAAGTCTCCGATGTATCTCTAGAAGGTGAATTCCAGATACCAGGATCAAAAAGGGCGAGTGGTCCCGTCCCGTCCTTCGAATTATTGTCACAGGTGTGTAGCATGATTTGATGACGGCTCGTCAAAACTAAAGGCGCTGCAGGAGTCACCCTTCTATAGCGAGGCATCTCAGCGCGCGTATTACTTGCGGTGGACGGGCGTGCGCCCAAGTATGTCCTTCATATCACTCTGTCGACCCTGACGCTAAGAGACGGGTACAGTCAAGGGGAAAGAAGCCGACGTCTTAGCTGATTCTGTGAAGAAGGAGAATATGCGTTTGGAAGCATACAGAGCTCGGGACGAGTGCGTTCATCACTTGTATTCTTTACTATTTTCACTTTCACTTCATTCAGACACTAGTCCCACAGCTCCTCCCATTGATATAGTTAATAACGTCCAGGGAATCGACTGGTTGATCGTGGCCGAAAAGGTTTCCGACCATTCGAACATCAAGCGCACACCTGATGAGTGTCGAATTCAGTGGGTTGGGAACCTTCACCCGAAGGTCAACCACGGAATTTGGACACAGGATGAGTTGGAGAAGCTGCATGATTTGACTGCAAATCAGTACGTACGAGAAGGGGGTAAAATCAACTGGACAAGGATTGCGAGGGACCTCGGGGTTTGTGGCACCCTATGTTCTCCACAACTATTTTTGACGTCTCTGCCCTACAGACGAACCGCATCCCGATAGATTGTATGAAGCGAACTATGATGAGACCTCAACATAATTGGAACTCCGTCAGCGACCAAAAACTAAGGGAGGCAGTCCAATTGTTTGGAACAAACAACTGGAATCTTGGTTCGTCCAGCCTATACAAACAAGAAGCCTGATATTGACTCTTCAATGAAAAGTTGCACGCTATGTTTCCCCATACGCGACGACTTCACAGTGCCAGACGCGTTACGTTCGTTCGGTCGACCCAGGTATTAAACGTGGTTCATGGTCTCCTGAAGAAGACGATCGACTTCGAAAAGCGGTGGCGGCCTTCAGCAATTCATGGATTGACGTTGCAGGTGTACTTCCTGGACGAACAAATGAACAGTGCAGAGAACGCTGGGGAGAAATGAACGTGGATCGTAGTCAGAAAGGAAATTGGTCTCCAGAGGAGGATCAAATGCTTTTGGACCTCGTGAAAGAACTCGGGAAGAAGTGGAAAGTCATCGGCAAGAAGATTGGTAGTGGGAGAACCGGACCTTATGTGAGTTCGTCTTTTGACAATTCTGCATTGATTTTGATTCAACTTTTTTCAGTGTCGGATTCGTTATGATAAACTTAGTAGGATGCGAACCAAGCAAGCAGAAGAAGAGGCAGCAGCGGTGACATCCTGGGGGAGTTCATCTCAGATTCCTCCTCCAGATACCCAGACCATTCCTCCGGGTATGGCATTACGAGAAGGAGTTACTGTAGCTGAGCTTGAAGCTCGACAGGGAAGGGCCGCTGCAGTCCCTCCTCCCTCTGGAGGAGCACTGACAACACCGATGCAAGATGTATCAACAATGGTCCAACTGTCTTCGCAAGCACCAATTCGCGAAGTCGTGTCCCCTGAACTGAGACCAAGACTTACACGTAAAAGTAAAAAGAAGGAAAAGGCAATTAATAGTGATATATCTGGCGAAATAGTGGACATTCCCGAGCAACTGATTACATCCACCGATCAACTACCGGTCCCTCCAGGAATACCATCACTTGCGATTTCAAACCGACCTCTCATTCGACCGGTAACTCAGCTAGAATCACAACTTACGACTCGGCCTGAAATGGGAGAGTGTATAATCGTTGTAGCATCTCCTCCTTCAAGCGTTTCTAGAGGAAGTGGTGAACTCGTGCAAGAAGGAGCGAATCTTGAGGCTAATGTTGCAGGCCAAGACAAGGGGGAACAGAGGGAAGTGAGGAAACGTAAACAAGGCGATCTCAATGACATGGATATTTTGAACGACAGGCCAACAGTTAACGAATTGTCTCCACAGAAGAGTCAAAGAAAGAAGCAGAGAGCGGCAACTTCAAGTGGGAATAAGGGAATGGGTGATTCTCAAGTCCCGACTACTGTTCAACAGCCAACTGAGGGCGAGGATCCCATCTCAAGTGATGATGCACACACGAACCCTGTAGAAAATATTGCAGTGAGAGGCAGAGGCAGAGGCAGAGGAAGTAGAACAGTACATGGACGGGTGAGAGGTAGAGGTAGAGGTAGAGGTAGATGTTCGACCATGGCCATAAGCAAGAGAAGTACCCCAAATCAAGAAGATAAAGGCTCGGCTGGAAGTGTTCAAACAGGGCCAGAGAGACCGGAATCCACGCTCGTTCCTTCTATTGACCAGAACTTGCTGCCCATGCCGACCTAATCGACGAAGGCGCAGAACAGAAGAGAGCGAGACAAGGTGATAGGAGAAGAGGGCAGCAACACTCGTTACTACGTAAAATACAGCTACTAACTCGTCAAACACACAACTGATCTTTATCGACCACCGACTTTCCAGCGTTTTCTCGGATGTAGTCCCGTCTCCCAGTTCACGATATGACCTAACAGTTCTGCATCTTCTTGTCCCGTACTATCTTCTGTAGCTAACAATAAATTCCTGAGTGATTCTTGAACTAAACTTGCTGTTTTGAGTTTTTTCTCGAGGGAGGGTAAAGCGGCTTTTTTCGGTGGAGAAGCCTAATATCAACACAGAAAGCACATAAACCGGAAAAGAAAGCAAAGTTTGAACAAATGGGTACATACAGGAGTTTGGAGATAGGTATGTTTTGGAGGGAGTTGTGGGAAGTAAGGAGGCAGACCGCGAAGTGTTGTTGGAATGATCGGAGGGCCAGATTCATCGTCCGACGCTAGAAGATCTGGTGATGAAGAGCGAGAAGCGGAAAATGTGAGCTTGGTTGGGAAGAATCTGGATTCTATTCAGAAGTATAGGAAGGTTGAGTAAAGGAACACTTCGTTGTTGTTGGAGAATAGGATACGTACGGCGCTTGAGACGACGTTTCCTTGGAATAGACATGGAAGTGGCAGAACCCTTGTTAGGGTTTTCAGATTCTGAGTTCCGCGAGTCAGAGACGGGAGTTGTGGTGATGATAGCGGAGGGATGATGATGAGTTTGTTTCTTTGCGTGCAGGTAGAGTTCTTTGGGTACAATACCGAAATCATTCAGAGTCAGGAGTAGATCTGAGGTTATGATGCCCGCTCGATTCGCAAGGTTAGCGTATTCATGGGCGCGTCCGAACAACTGTTGGACATCTAACAAGGCAAGATATATGTTTGTCCAAATGCAAGAGAGACAAAAACGCACAAGCAACAGTTTCAACTTCCAATCTCCTTAAACTCTGTCCATCAGCACTTTCAAACCCAATGTTCATTAATTCATTTCCAATTAGCCTTCTCAACACCTGTTGAGCTATAGCAGGCGTGATGGCAGGTTCAGGTGGAGAAGGCGGTCTGGCAGGGGCAGGATTAGTCTGTTTCAACTGCTGCTGCGGTTGTTGGAATCCATCGCTTCGGCTTATACCTGCTGTTATAGCAGGATACGGGTTGTAATATGAGGATGTGGGTTGACCAGCGATGGGGATTGTCAGTGGAACATTGGGATAGTGGTTCTGGTAGAGGGTGGATATTTGGTGGAGAACAGAGGCATTGTCTGTTGTTGCAGGAGCATAGGCCGTATATTGAACTGGAGGATTGGAAGACATGGTTGAAGGGAAAGGATTGATACGCCGGTGTAATTATATTTATAATTATGTCGGATTTGTGATTGCTGAGCCTCGTAACTTGTTTTGTCCTACTGTCTATGGAGGAACCCACACCGATCAAGCGTTCCCAAGTGCCTTTCCAGACCGAAGGGTTTAGATGTTCGAGGCCGAAGATCGTGGGCCCCCAGGAACCTCAGACACCGTTTCCGATTAAACTTGTTGGACTGGTGCAAAAAGGATTTGGAAGAGGCGGAAAGGACCTAGGGTGCCCTACTGGTATGTGACTAGGTTTTTTCTTCTTCATCTGCCAGTCTGAAGATATGTGTGTGGTTTAGCCAACTTGCCGGATGACTCAATAGAGGAAATGACAGCTGTTGCAGAGACGGGAGTGTACTACGGATATGCTCAGGTGATACCACCGTCGGATGAGGCTATGGAATTTGGGAAGGAGGAGCTAGTCGTATTACCGATGGTGATGAGTGTGGGTTATAACCCGTTCTATGATAACAAGAAGTTGACTGCTGTATGTCAGACTACGCTTATGCTTGAAACATATCGCTCATAGACTACATAGGAGATTCACATCATGCATTCGTTCAGCAGAGATTTCTATGGATATGAGATGCGTGCCATTGTTCTTGGGTACATTCGCCCCGAGCTCAATTATACCTCAAGAGGTAAGCGGCAGTGCGTTCCCTTGCCTGTGATGTACTGAACAAAAGATACAGAGGCGTTGATAGACGACATCAATACTGACAAACACGTCGCCCTGCAGAGCTTGGAACGACCAGGGTACCATCAATATGCAAAAGATAGTCACTTCAACGAGCTCGAGTGAATTAGAAATGGGTGCCGGATAATAGTAAATAATATATGGACTAATCTATTGAAATGGACTTGAGCGCATCAACTAGTGAGGAGGGAGGAACCCACGTTGAATTATAGACGTCTCATTTTCTTTGCTCGTGTACCACCAATTTTGATCGGTGTGCGGTCGATGACCTGCTTGATCGTGTCCCGAATATTTTCACCCTCGGCAGCCAGGAGAGCAGTCTTGGTTGCTTCTCTTCCTGGGCCAAAACCACGGAAGTAGATATGGACTCTGGTATCATCAGGATGGGCAGCCTTGACCTCCTCGATGAGCTTGAACACGCGGACAGCGCACTGGTGGCCGGCTTCAAAGGTTGCTCGTTGAGCCTTTTTGAATCCGACAGAGCCCCCAGAGAACCAGGCAAGCACATTTGACGTGGGAGGTCGAAAAGGATCTTGAGAGTAAGTGAGGGAGGAGAAAGTAGTGATGGTATTATTGCGACTGGCAACACAGTCGAAACGGTGAGTAGGACGGATGCCAGCTCTGACACCTGCAAGGTCTTTGGCCATGAATTTCCCGGAGAGGGGGTTGCTTTCTGGCGAGTTATAGGCTGCTGGACCTGTAACTACAGGAGGGCCGCCAACCTTGTGCTCTGCGGTCTTGGGCTTGGGCACTGCGGGCTGGCCCGTGGCTGGACGACCAGTGAGTGGGTTAATGGACTTTCCCTGAGACTGGGCGAGCAGGAGATCCTGGACAGTCATGACATTGATATGACGGACACTGGCCGGATGCCCGACGACGGCGCGTCTGCACAACATTGGGCTTGTCGGAAGCGATGGGACAGAATATAATATAATGTAATATATGTCGTGACGCATCTGTGACTGCAGAGGTCAACAGATACTACCACCATGAGCGTATGTTCCCGGTATCTCTCGTCAATTCTTCGCCTGACAGCCTCTCCAGACCATCTACAATACCATTTTCAGGCGCAATAGTCAGCCTGTCTGTGCCTTTTCTTCCACCCAGTGTCGCTGACGTTCACCAGGTGTTTTCATTGGCACTGTGTTTGCCGGTGCATTTTTCTTTGGCATTGGCTTCGACTTGGGCGTGACTGAGTTCTGGCACCGATGGAACAAGGGTGTACGTGGTTTGCTCACCTGGCCTGTCTTATCGGCTTCACACACTGCTACAGAAATTATGGCGAGACATCCGCTACAAGTATGTACAGGATGCCGAGTAGACACTATGTTAGATAGACAAACGAAAATCCGTGACACTCGTGTGACAGTTGACTGAGATTTCTAACGCTCGGCCAACTCATCGTAGCGCCCATGGATGTCGACTCGAAAGATGGCTCAAAGCCCGATGCAAAGGTCGTTGTCGTCAACAATCTCACCCGGAATGTTGTCGAGAGCCATCTTCTCACTGTCTTTGGCTTCTACGGCCAAGTTGTCAAGATAGACGTTCCCCTCTTTGGAAAATGTTGGTTTTTCATCTTGTTCTGTTCCCCAGCTCACCACTTTCTTTTTTTAAAGCCGGCCAAAACAGAGGAAAGGCCGCTCTTGAGTATGCAGACTCCGTGTCTGCACACCGTGCCCTCGAACATATGGACGGTGGCCAACTCGACGGCGCAACTCTAAAGGTTGAACTCTCAGACCTCCCTGTTCGTTCTCGTTCTCGTTCTCGTTCTCCACCTCCCCACAGCTACAAAAATCAACGTTCTCGCCGTGTACCACCACCACACCTGTCTGGTAGTGGTAGATTCAAAAATGGTCGTGCAGGCGGAGGGGCGCGCTCATACTCCCGCTCGCGTTCGCGTTCCTTTTCTCGTTCCCGCAGTCCCATGTCCATGTCTAGGTCGCCTAGGTTTGTATCAAGATCCAGAACCCGTTCAAGGTCGCCCCCTAGACGTCGTGGGGGTGGAGATTTCGGTGGTGGTAGCGGGAGAGGAAAAGATTCTTATCAAGGCGGACGTAGTGTTTGGGGAAGACGGGGTCCACCATCTCGTGATAGAGACTTCCGTACTCGTCGCTCTAGGTCGCGTTCACCTCCTCCTCGTCGGGGTGGCGGTTATCCTTCTCGTCGCAGATCGCCAAGTTACACTCGTGGAGGATATGGAGGTGCCGATAGGGACTATGGTCGCAGAGACAGGGACCGGTATGGCGGCCCTTCCTACAGAGGAGGAAGAGGTGGAGGAAGAGGTGGTCCTAGAAGCGGTGGTCCACGGGGGCGACCGATGTCCCGTTCGTACTCCCCACGTTCTAGGTCTAGGTCTCCAAGGAGTCGTTCTGCAAGTTATTCTGTTCGCTCTAGTCGATCCAGGACGAGGTCTATGAGTCGTTCGAGGTCCCCGATGTCTAGGTCTCTTACTCCTCGCTCGAGATCCAGGTCACCCAGGAGTAGGAGCCGTACGAGGTCCATGAGGAGTGCGTCGAGTGACTCGTATTACAGGAGTCGGTCTAGGAGTGGAAGCAGGGATGATATTAGGGACAGCAGGTCTCGCTCTCCTGGTAAGAATGCTTAAGATAAAATGTGGTCACTTGTTTCTATATACTTTTGAAATGAAATACTTTATGCAAGGTGTACTAATCGTGACAAACTTCAAACACATCTACGTACCACAGCCAACTTTGCCTACACTTCCTCCCTTTTGCATTTGTCTTTTTTGATACACATCCAAATGTCGGGCCTTCTAGACTAGGTCCTCTGCATTCCAGCACTAGTTCGTTTGTTGCGGGATAGAGATTCTGAATCCAAAAAATTGATCATAGTGTATTGCTATGAGTTCTTAGACTCGGTATTCCGGATAAAAGGATATAGAACTACCCATAGCAAGACTGAGGTCTTCCTATGACCCCCTAGATTATATAAATGAGGTGATTATGAAGGCAAAACTTGTAACCTATACCCCCAAGGTTATGTCTGCACAACATCGCTGTAGGACTTCCCTGGGATTTAGACGGTGGGAATTTGGGGAGTATTAGGATGTTGCTACGAAACCTCCGCAGACTAGTGATTGGAAAGACGAAGTTTATTAGTGACCAGACCAGACTCGACGCGCGATCGCTACTCTAAGTTCCGCCTCACGTGATGCACGACAGTATTTGTAATTTGTTCTTGATCATTACATTGAGTAAGAAATAGCTCTGAACTAATCAAAGAGATCCATCCTTTTTCTTGATGAAAAATACTAGGGCAGCCATAAAGGACTTGGAGAGGTATATCCAACCAGTGTAGAGATTGTCAGCAATAAAGACACCTATTCAGCAGGTGATAATGAATAGAAATTTAATGACTTGGGCTCTGATTAACAAGAGATTATACAGTAGATATTGGGGCAAAAAATAAATATATTCATATCACTAGTACCAAAGAAGAAAGAAACTAAGTAAATGAGCAACAAGATAAGCAAGAAACATACCTAGGACTGAGAAAGAAAGAAGCTGGTCCTAAGATGGTCTGAATACTGGTTAAGTATAAGTGCTTGAGTGTATATTTATTTACAGTAGTAATCAAAGACTGTGGGTCTATAAAATAATTCAAAACACAATAAATAGTGTGTGGATATAGCTATAGAGATCATAGAACAATAAATAAATAATAATAATAAAAGAGAAAAATTGATTACAAGATGAAGATGAAAAGCACAGCTTTGTTAAATGTGGTTCATACCTTGTTATCTGAGACACAATAGTGAGCTCTTGGAAGTCTTATTTGCAAACATGTATTATCCAGATACATGGAATGCAGATGTTAAAATGTATAAGAAGATTCTTTATCCTGCCTAAATTCAAGACAATGGCACCCACCAAAGCCTAAGTCAACCCCATGGTCCTCATTCTCCAAGTCCTACACTTGTGTCCCACCACAATACCATCAGATCCTCCTGATCTCTACACACATTCTCACAACTATTAATTCATCTCCACCAGCCACTGACCAATGAGCTTTCACCATCTAGCAACATTCCATTGAGGTACCTAACCACCTAACATTATTATTCTGCAGCTAAGTTACTGAATGTTCCACCTGATATTCTACTTGATTAGAATGGACTCTTGAATACTTAGAGTAACTGTTATCTCCAGACAACTCCATTCTGTTCTCTTAGGATTTCTCTGGAGATAAGTTGTATACTTAGTCATTCAAACAATATAGCTTAAGATTTTACTAGAGTCATAAACTCTATTAAATCACTGTAGTCTTCACCCAGTTGCCCTGACAGAATAACCTTCAGCTTATGTACTGTAGTTACAGTGGTCATATATTTCAGAAGAGATACTTATGATGTTTAGTAAACAAGTCTATTGGAAGATAGAAAGATATATCATCACTAACACTAGAAGATAGTGCTAGTTTTAGTTGATTTTCAGAATAAGGCTTTATAGTATAACTATCAACTTATATACTAAGTATACTACCTAGAGTAGTTATCTAGAAATGAAGACTATTATATAAGTTATCCTGGTTCTGGATAATTCTTGGATATTAGAATGGAGATCTATAGAGTTATCAAAGGTCTAGTAAGGATATTCAAGATAGAATAGAGAGTGTAATCCATACTAGAAGAAGATAATGGGAAAGAAAGCATTATTTATAGGTTAAGATGAATGTGACTAAATTGGGATATAACAAGCTTGCACTTTGACACTTTTCTTCAATGAGATATTACTGAGTAGGTAAGCAGAGTCAGACTTGATAAAGGTTTTATAAGAAAGAGTCTTTGTAAATATATCTATAAACATATCTTTTACAAATACATAGTTCAAAATGACCTTACTATACTTAATATATTCATGAATGAAGTAATGGCATATATTAATATGTTTCACTCAGAAATAACCAACTGGATTACTTACCAAGACTATGTAACTCTAGTTGTTACAGTAATCTGTGGAAAGTTAGGCTCTAACAACAACATTTGCAACTAAATAACCTTCTTAGTAGCCTTGGTAGAAGCAATATACTTTGTCTTAACAAATAAAGCTGCAACTGTAGGTTGTTTCTTTAAAGACCAAAACACAATTCCTCTGACAATATCAAATATAAAACTAACTGAGTGGTTGTAATCCAGATCTTGAGCCCAATTAGAATTGGTCCAACTATCAAGATCAAAGAATCTCTTAGCATGTCTGTTTAAGACAAGCTAGAAGTTGGTTATTCTCTTGAAATAATGCAAAATGCACTCAGCTTTTTTCAAAAGTATTACACTGGGATTACTACTAAATTGTGTGATAAGACTGATAGCAAACTGTATATCTAGACAGGTCTGAGTAGCAAAGAGAAGAGAACTAACAGGCAACAAGTAGCAAATCTCCTCTACATAGTCTTCATATACCTACTTTTCTGCCTTAGAATGAGGTGATTGAGAGATTGAGAGATTATATTTCATGATAAGTAGTATTAAGATAGAAGTAGTATCTTGTTAATGAGAAATATTATAAATAACATAGTAATATTGTAAATATGATGAATTTATGTGAGCAATCTCTCTAGGATTCAGCACAAGAAGCTAGGATCAGAAACTAGCTATGTCAGAGTTAAAGATGGTAAACTCTGTTTATTTTCATTTTTATTTGTTTTATTTTTTGAGAACTCAGGCTTAAAGTTTAGCATGATATCACATATGACATAGTATTACACATCTATTACATGTCATGATCACATGATCATATGTTATATAAAACATTGTAGAAGATTCCAAAGTAATAATATTACTCCACATGTTCCTTTAGGATAGGCTAGATTAGTATAACATGGACTATGTGTTGTGGCAACTACTTATCACAATGACAAATGACCACACAAGGCAATAAATCTCTTAAAATGGGATATCAAGTGGGGAATTCACAAGAGAACTCAACAAGGAGCCTTTTCTTAATTAGAGTCCTATTTATACAAATGTCTCCTGGTCTGTGCTACTACTATCTAACCCTACCCTATAGTCCATGCTCCATCCTCATGTCTGCCTTACTTCTTACTCAAGGCCACCATGTGTACTCCATGTGCCCTGACATCACCTTCTAGATTCTTCCACCAGGTTCTAGGCCTATGACGTCACATCATGTGACCTCCTTGTCATGTGCCTTCTTTATTATCCTAAAGAAAAATAAAGAAAAAGAAAAAGAAATATAAAATCAAAAGAAAAATAGATAAAAGAAAAAAATAAAATGTTAGGTCCAAAGTGTTCCATAACAATCGAGTTCTCTTGTGTTACTCAATACAAGAGCTGTTCTATTATCCAACCCTAAGGATCTTAGTTCATAACAAGAGATGTATTCTCTGGACAGGTGGACTTGGTATATGACATGTAACTACTAGCTTATATACTAAGTACTCTATCTAAGATAGTTATTTAGGAAATGAAAACTGTTACTCTGATTCTGGATGATTCTTGGATATAAGAATGGAGATTCATGAAGTTATTAGAAAGTCTAGCAAGAATGTTTGACAGTTGATTTGGACCAGAAGAGGTTTGGAAGTGTGAATGGGTTGGTAGGTATTATCTGTGGATTAGGACAGATATGGCTGGGTTGAGATGTAACAAGTTGCTATTTTTCAAGGAACTTCATTCTGTTTTCTTCCTAGAGATAAGTGGTGTACTTAGTAGTTGGAAATAATATTACTGTTAGAGGTGATTCATACTTGCTGGAAATATCTGTAAGTATCATAGAAGACAGAACAGATGATACAATTTAGCAAAAAAAATAGAGGTAGAAGTGATTCAGACATAGTGTTATGTGAATAAGTCAACCTTGGCTTCAATAGAAAGACATTGTGCCTAGCTTAACCTTTGTCATGTAGTTGTATATTAGAAGAGGGTTTGGAATGAACTTAGAGTGAGTGAGTGCAGCACAATTCCAAGTTGATTATTAGACTAAAGAACTACACATGATAGCTATCATTCTTAAATACAGGAAGTCTTTTATAATACTACTACTACTACACATACTCTGGGTTGTCAGGCACTGTGGGGGTTGTCATTCAGAACTCCATGGGATTGATGAGGAATGGAGAGGTTTTGATCCTCAGGTTGATAGTGATTGGGATGGAGTGTGATCCATACTAGAAGGGTGTGAATGTTGGATGTGGTCAGATGGTATGTGACAATTACTTAGGATTCCCTGGAGATTGTAAACCTCACATAACCCCATGGACTTTGCCCAGTTACTCTAACAATCATTGTTCTGTATTTTGTAACATTACATAGTGTATCACATCATATGACCTTGATCAGATCATATTTTGCAGCAATTTACTCTAACAGTTATAGAATATGTAAAAAACTTATAGCCAAGACTAAGCAACTATTATATGTATCTTGTTAAGCCAAGATGAGCAAAAAAAAGTTTAATTTTTGTTGTCATATAAATTTCCCATACCAAGGCTGATAAACTGTTATAAGCTCGAACCCACACCGCCTGTCACTGTCCACTCTTTTCATCTCTTCGAACACGACAGATTTGAAGGGGTCCTTTCGTCCACAACACAGAGACAGCGGATTTTCCCCAGACAAGTAACTAGCGAGATCAGGAGGCACATCAAACAATCGATTCCATCCAACAAATTGCCCAAGCAACCAATGTTCCACTCTAACAGCTCCCCCAAGTGCCCTGCCCCTCTCTTCTTTCAGTCTCTGCGCTGTAAATTCATTTGCTAAACCAATCTCCACCAAAGGTATTGCTTGAATAGCCGGCGCTTGGAAGAATCGATCCAATCCATCGACACTTTGAAGGCGCCATATACGCAGTGCCTGAAGCGAGTACTCCGATCGAGAAAGGTACTCGAGCAACGCTTCAGCATAGATCATCTCACGCCAATACCCAAAATGAAGATCCAGTACCTGCAGTCTGGGCGTGTCGAATAAAGATAATATCGTGTGGACGCAATCATCCCAGGCAGCACGAAGACAAAGGATTTTGAGATTCATGAACGTGAGTCGAGGTTCATCGTATGGACGATGAATAAACGACAGATCTAAGAATGTGCCACGAAAGTGTCCAAGTATTGTCCACATGGACTTGGAATTGTATCCGGGGCCGCAAATGCGAAGATGGGAAAGATTTTCTACTAATGAATGGGTCAACGTACGGTGTGGGACATCGCAAAGCGTAATGCAGAGAGACCGCAGATTCAGCGTCGTCCCTACAAATGCGGAGATGACCGGTGATACATCCCTGAGCGGTGCATTCACACAAAGGAATTTGAGGCGGACGGCACAAGAGATGGGAATGTGTTGAGGAACAAGATCTACAGATCCTTTTCCAGCATGAAGTACAAGGCTTTCTAATCGCGTGACTGAGCTTCCAAGAACAGAGAGCAGTTTCGAGTGCTTGCTCTCCAGATAGTAAACCAGGAGCTCGATGCGGAGAGGATAAGTTCTCGATCGTCCAAGCCAGATGGAAAGGATCCCTGGGGGGATAAGACGGTAGTCATCGATTTTGATCTGGACCCATAAACTGGGAGTGGAAATGGCGACTTCATTCCATACGCGATTGACCAGGCGTATCCGAGTCAAAAGCTGGCTCAGGAGTCCAGCAGACTTGGTATATCCAGGAAGCGAGTAGAGCACGAAGATTCGAGAAAGGAGCTCCACGGGCAACCTAAGGAAGGTGAGTGGATATTTATCTGAGGAATACACATAGCACTCACTGCGGCATAGTTGGGAACAAGTTTCGGAAGCCGTTACTGTGACATCAGATGCTTCTCGTTAAAAATTCGTCAAAAATTCACACTGCCTATCAATACTTTGGTATGCTTCCACAGAGCCTCCAGGCCCCATATCATCGTGACGGCATAGGTTATATTACTATTATATATGTATGGTTTACGCCGAACTGCGATTTTGGACTGGTGTTAGCAAGTATCCTTTGCATATTGTGTAACCCTGCACTTGTATCCCACAGATAATGACCACATGTACCTACATCACAAGTTAAGGTTAAGAAATCAATTTTTGACACGGCGTCGGCCAATGCTGCGGAGTGCATGCTTGCCAGCAAACAGCGTCACGATCCCAAGAACCCCTC
>Ga0157368_1000186_pt1 | contig 29862 bp, 21 predicted proteins | sample AttbisABBM3_FD_113146 | JGI IMG/M metagenome (GOLD analysis project Ga0157368, IMG submission 113146) | Fungus gardens microbial communities from leaf cutter ant in Botucatu, State of São Paulo, Brazil - Atta bisphaerica ABBM3 | ecosystem: Host-associated > Fungi > Mycelium > Unclassified ... | reverse complement strand
CTTTACAAACTAGTCTACCTTATATACTACTACCAATGGTCTGTGCTAACTACTGTGCACCCTACCCTAAACAACCATGTGTAGTATATGAGGTCAACATGAGGTAGTCATATTGTATGATGTCACTTGTTCAAGAATCTTTTACGACTTTCTCTCAAGTTCTGTGATCAATGTTGTGACCACACCATCAAATGTGACTGATGTGATCAATCACTGCTAACCCTAACCCCATAGTTCTAAAAATAAAAAATATGAAAAATAAATCAAAAGAAAAATAAAAATGAGAAAGAAAATAATAAAAAACTAAGTCTACTTTCTGTTATCTTGACACAGACCTTCTAGTTGGTTTGGATAAATAAAATTACAGGTAATTAAATGTATTTGAATTCTCTCACTGATAACTTTCTCAATGAGTTTGCTAAGAGTATTAAGAAGGACTATGGGGTGAAATGTCTTCAGAGAGTCATATACTAGTTTGTTAGGTTTAGAGATTATGTTAAATTTCAGATTCTTGAAATATGAAGGCCAAAAACCAAGATTAATGCATATGTTGGCAATATTGACAAAATTTGTGATATATTTATTGTTAGTTATCAGTATTTTGAGATGACACTATGAAATGTAGTCAGGACCTAGAGTGGATGAACTGCTGTAATTCTTAATAGCATCAGTAAATTCTACTTTAGAAAAAGACAGCCACTTATAATGAGGTGTTGAGGAGAATTTGTCTAATAGCTGTGCATTGATATTACAGTTTTAAGCTGAATTGAAAGTTTGATATAGAGCATACCAAAGGTTATTGAGCTTGATGTAAAGACATCCATTGAATTGAATGGCTTCTATAGTTGGTAATTTGCATTTTCTAACCTAATTCATCAAATTTCAAGGTCTCTTGTTCCTTGAAGCAATTTTTTAAATTTTGTTATTGAAAAAGACATGTTTAGTTTTTTTGACTGTTCTCTTGAATTTCTTCCAATCCAGACTTGATTTGGATGACCTGTACACTAGTAAGTCTCTATTACACTTCTCATTCCACCATGTTTTAGAATATTTAGTAATTTTAACACATTTGGAATATTTATTCCAAAGGTTGTCTGAAATAGATGTAAATTCTTATACTACTTTTTTGAGTGATTCATAATTAGAAGTATTGTGGTGCTGATATTACCAATTTTGTTTTCCAGTTCAGTGATGAAATATTCTTCCTTCTTACTATTCTTGATGATGGTTCAATGCTTTATTTAGATGAATTCTTCATTGATAACAATATCTACCATTAAAGAGGTATGATTGGGTGCTATAGATTAGGTAGGATAGAATGATTATTGAATTCATCAGAATTGGCATGAAAAAACAGAAATATCAGATTGATGACTGATTTTAATTTGTTAGAATTGTCTACATATCTTGTAGGAACTTGATTAACTGGCATAGGCAATTCTAGATCAAGAGAGTCCACAATTTCCCTAAGTGTATCAGCATAAATCAAGTGATGAGGATACAAAATATAGCTATCTGCCTAGTAATTGTCTTTACAATTAATATATTTAAATATGTGCATATATGATTTACTCTTAGAGGTTTCAAGCCTCAGGGGTTAGTCTTGAAGTTAGCCTTATAGTACTAGGCTAAGTCTCTATGATGTTCAATTTTATGTAGTCTGTTACATTTAAGACATTTTACACCATTGGTGTATAACATGTGAAAGTAATATATTTCTACTTCCAGCAGTTTTTATATTAAGGGATGCCTAGGTTTATATTAGTTTCACAAATTTTGGTGATAAAACTCCTGATGTTGAAGTACCTGTTAATCAGCATCTTAGTATTTGTTCTATCCTAGGAGTCTTAGATGTCTACCCAAATAACAGTCATGTTTGACTTTGGAGACACTTTGATAATATGAGAATGAGAAGTAAGAGTAATATTATTAAAAATGTGTATAGACTCGATAACAGTTTCTACAATATTGGAAAATTAGTGCCCTTAACAAAGTATGGAATACTAAGGATCTTGAGATATGATTTTGACTGAGAGAGTCTGGGACACTTTATATTGCTGTGGTCAATATCATTAAGATCTTTGACATATCTCTCAATTACATTTAGGTTAGATGCAGCAGCAACTTTATTTGTGGTTATAAAAGCCCCTTGTTATCAGCATGAATAAAGTTGACTGAAATATTGGATTTAACTCTCTTCAAGAGTCTGCTAATATTCAAGATATGAGTGCTAGCCTTGTTCATTACTTTTTCAGAGCTGCTAATGCCCATAGAAACTATTACTTGTTTTCTTGAAAGACCTTAGTGCTTATATTGAGCTTTGGCTTGTTCTTCTTGCTCATATTGTTCATGATCTTCTGAATTTCAGAAACTTTACTAGCAAATAGTTTCAGAAATACATTCTTGATTTTAATGATATCATTGACATTATTTTTAGATATCTAAGCATAAGTGGGTTTACTCAACTGAAAATTAGATGATGAGCTTTGGATATTCTTGAAAAATTTTGATTAAGCAAGAATACTCTTGCTTAGTCAAAAGCAAAGTTTAGGATCACCCTTGCAAGGAACCCTATTGAAACCACAGGAAGTATTTAGTAGAGGGTTATCTCACATCTACTAATCTCTTTATACTATCATATTCAGTGATCTTTCTTATTAGAAGACCTTTCTATTTAGTCTGCAGTCTAGTATATTCAACAATCAATAGTAGGCTGAGCCTTTAACCAACAACCTCCCTATTATGGGTATATCTAGAACTATATCTAACTTAATGGTCTAGATTTGCCAAGTAGATCAGCATAAAGTTGCACCTATACAGCACTCCAGATGGGATTTTCCTATATCTTCATGATTCTAACACTCCAGCTTTAACTTGAGTCTGAACTGGTCATTATTATACTAGCAGACTAATGGTGAATACAAATATTTTGAGCCAGAGGAAGGAGACAACTTTATTTTACTATAGCCTAGTCCTGGTAGAGGTATTACTCTCTACTGTACCTTCCTGTCCTCCAGCAGGTGATTAATTTATGCCTATAAGTGTGGATTTCTAACCTGTCCAAAGTCACTTCCTTGCCACCTGCCAACCTAGTGAGTACTCCAGGATAAGTCTAGACTAAGAGTTGTTTCTACAGTATAACTAACTACCTTTAAGTCATACAATCTAGAGGTGTAGAGTGTCCTGTTCCTATCCTACCTAATATACAAACTAGATTTATACCAAATGATGGGCTGAGCCTTTAACCAATTATCCCCCAAAATCTGATCTAGCTAGATAGGTTTGTACCAAATGGTAGGCTGAGCTCTTAACTAATCAGCTTTCTAAAATTGGATTGTTATTACTCCAATTTTCTATCTTATATTGACCTATTCTTTCAGTTCCAGTTATAAGTATCACCAAAAACAGCTCTTATAATGAGAACTAATCTAACTACTTGGCTTTGCAAGATCCATAGATCCTGTCCTCTAGAGAGTCTATTACTAGATCTTGTGTTCTGACAGCAATATAATACTTGCTAGTCCTATGGTATACACTAATTATAGGAACCAAGAATCCTAGTGATTACCATATAATATTACTACTATATGGTCACAAAGTTAAGATATTTATACTTGGAAGAAATTGAACTCTTAACCTTTTGAACACTCACTCAAGTGTTCTCACCAGGTCTTCAGTAATCAAAACCACTAGGATACTAGGGCTTAAGATATAAAGTCACAAGATAACAAAAAAATCTCTATTCATTTTATTTCTTCTATTTCTACTACTAGCTAATACTTAGGCCACTCTCTCAAGAAGCTGAGGAAAGTGCAAAAAAAAGCAGCACTTTGGGTTATGGGAGCTTTTTGCACATCACCATCTTAGGGAGTTGAGGCTATCACTGGCCTTATCTCCATTCATTTCCATCTTGACAAAATTAGCAGGTAGCATCATCTTTGAATATCATTACTTCCCAAGTAATATACTATCAATTCTCTCTTGGATGAATATCATTTCAAAAATGTTAGTCTTTACCACATAGCCACATCTCAACTTATGGATAGATAATGATCTAAGATCAAGAGTCCTATAGTTGACACAAACAATTGTCTGAATAAAATTTACCCTTCTTTTGATAGTTTAGACAAGGAACTATCTCCAGGTTTTTGTCTGGTTGAGATTTTTCCTAACCATTCCTTTTTTCTTTCAGTCAATTAAAAAGACCCCAAATCATTAAATACTCATCAAGACAGATTAGACAACTTATACAAAGAGTCACTTATAAAGCAAGATACTGTGCTTATCATAACAAACATGAGTGTTATATACAAGTCTACCCATCCAGAAATTATATTCCCATAGTGATATTATCTTCTAATTATACAAGCTTGCCTTCCATAGCAGCCACCTTTCTTGTAACACACCTTACAGCAGTACTGCAACCATCTGGGTATTTTGTTTTCCATGGCAGAGATATTTCTATTCAAATTAGTCTTCCATAATGGAGCTACTCCTATCAGTATCTCAACACTGAAACCCCAAACATCTCCTATAGTAGAAATTTATATATAAGACTAGTAGTTATACTGTAATTTGCTAGTCTGATAATTGATGAAGATAACTTCTTATTGAACACAATCTCCAGTGTTCAACAGCAACACACCAAACCAGTACTTACTCCCATCTCGGACTTCTCCCTATTATCTGAAGTTGTGACCATGTAGCAGACAGACAGCACAGCACATAAGCTGAAGCTAAGGTCATTCTACAAGTCTGCACATCTCCAAGTTCATCTTGTAGACTTTCACCCCTGGTGTGAACCACACCTGACAATGAGTGTCAAAAACAATGTAGCCACCTTGGTCTTCCACATTCATAGAGGTCAAGAAATTATTGCTAAAACAATTCATCATACAACCAATGTAAACTTCACCAAAGCTGAACTTTTTGCCATCAGATATAGAATAAATCATACTACACATTTACAAGATGTAAATTGTATCATTATTATCACAGATGCTATTCCAGCTACCAAACAGATCTTCAATACATCAATTCATCTATATTAGTTTCATTCCATTACCATATCCAAGGACCTTAAGAAATTCTTTAATAAGTGTCTTAACATTCTCATTGACTTTAGGATTATTTGGACAGTGTCAAGTAGTCTCCACATTCATTAGTTGACAAAGAGTCAAAACATCTCAAAATTGATCTCATACTTCCAAGCAAATCACCATGGGAGTTTAACAGAAAAGAAGAGTATAATTCTATTGTTCACAAATGGCAAATATATTTCCAAGCCTCAGAATACAAAGAAAGGAACTTCTTTGAGTTAAATAACAATAATAAAACTAACCTATGCCAAAGGCAGAGTGTCAGGCACAGTTCACACCAGGGTGGAAGTCCACAGAATAGACTCAGAGATGAGCAAACTTGTGGAACGACCTTGGCTTCAGCTTATGTGCTGCGCTGTCTGTCTGCCACGTGGTTGCAACTTCAGATGAAGGGAAGGAAGTCTGAGTGGGAGTGAGTACTGATTGGTGTGTTGCTGTTGAACACCGGAGATCGAGTTCAATAAGAGATTATCTTCATCGATTATCAGACTAGCGAATTACAGTGTAATTACTAGTCTTATATACAAACTGATAGTTTAGGAGATGCTCAGGGTTTCATTGGTAAAACCCCTATTACCCCAAGCAGAGGTTTCAGTGTTGAGATACTGACAGAAGTAACTCCGTCATGGAAGACTGAGTTGAATAGGAGTATCTCTGCCATGGAAGACAGAATACCCAGAAGGTTGCAGCACCACCATAAGATGTGTTGCAAGAAAGGTGGTCACCGTGGAAGGCAGGCTTGTATGATTCAGAGATGGTTTCACTGCAGGGACATTATTTCCAGATGGGTAGACTTACATATGACACAGAGCTTGGATGAAACTTTTCAGCTTTTCAAATTCATTGTATGCATACATGACTAGACTGGTTACAAATCATGCACCAATTGGTGAATATAGGCTTCAGTTCTTTCCTAAAGAGCCTATTGCATATCCATATAGTAATTACCCTATTGAGACAAGAAGGCATATTCTTTTTGAGTGTCCACAGTATAAGAAGTCTTGAAATCTAAAGAGAGAATTGTTTAGAGACATTCTCACTTTCCTAGAGTTCAATCCTGGAGCTTTTTGCTTCCAAGAGAATATTACATAAAGAGAAATATTTTTTCTGACATTCATGTAGTTTGTATTTTCTTTTCATTTCATTTTTATTTTATTTTTATGAGTGAGAAACCTTAGTTGTTCACATATTTTAGTATCAGACTAAGGTGAGCTCATTCAACTTATTTAGTATAACTTATACTAACAGTGGTACCTAGTATATGTTTTTATAAGTATAAAATATAGCTATTCACATATTTTAGTGTCAGACTAAGTAAATGACATATTTATTCTGAACATAATATACTAAACAATAATAGATACTAACAATTGGACATACTATATCTATAGAACATCACACTCAGATATACTTAGAACATGTCCATAATATCTCATGGACTACCATGTCAGAGTTAAAGATAATAGACTTAGTATTTTCTCACTTCTTTTTTTTAATTTTTAATTTTCATTTATTTTCTTATTTTGGACTTATGTTTAGGGGTTAGCATAATGTCACACATGACCATCACAAAATGTCACATGTCACAAAAGAACATATAAAGTTCCAGAGCAATAGTATTATACTATATGTCAATAGTATATAATATATATGCTCTTTAGAGTAGGCTAAGTTTAGTATAGCACAGACCAATAGCCTAGTGTATATAAGTAGGATACATTGTGCTTAGCAACTCCATCAAGTTCTCTTGTATTAACCCTAATACAAGGTTTTTCTTTTAACTTTACTTTATAAGTCTTAAGCTATAATACACCAATCTTTCTAGAGAATAACAAATTTAATAGGATGAATTGGATTACCTTCAAAAACCTTGTAATTATAATGGCTGAGATGTAAGAAACAATAGAATATCTAGACAGTTTCATGAAAAACTCTACTACACTAATAGAGTTAATACTACTATCTGATCCCTCCTTCAACTCAAATACAACTACAAAGTCAAAAACCATTCCTAGTATAACAGCATCCAAATCCATCCTTTGGAACTCTAAAGACCCATTGAACAGTGAGTAGAAAACACATAAATTCTATACAACATCAACAATATAGTTGGCCTTGGAGCAAATATATTAGGGATAGCCAAGAATCTCTGGAGATCTCTAACTAACCTATATAACAGGATATCTGAAGTAGCTAGACAATATGTGGAAGAACAGTTGAGAAGTGTACAGTTCTAGAATGGGAATGATTTTCAAAACCATACCACACTGCTCAGATAGTTGTGACAGAAAGTCAACTCTAAAGGTAGTTCAGTGAGCAACTTTTAATTTAGATCTATATTTCTTAGCTCCTTGTTTGGCTCCTAGGACTCTATTGTTGTAACACTTTACACCATTACATCATTGATAGAGGCTCTTGTTCAACTCAATATATACTGGACAAAGATTAGTGAGTATAAAAAAAATATAAACTTAGCTACTTCATCTACTATACTTCAAATGAGTGAACCTAGACAATTGATCTGCTCAAACTCAAACTGTTAACAATCAGGACACACTATAAAGATATACTACTAGCTGGGAGGGGGAGAACAAGGGCAGTTTCTAATCTAGTTTTGGTAAACATTGTCAACAGCAGCAAGAAGGGCAAACCACTTATTATTAGAATGCAAACATAAAACAGACCTAAAACTACCAGCCATCTTGCTCCTACAATGTTATAACAGGAACTGGGCAAGATGATATAATCATTGAGCATATGCAAGAGTCAGTAATATTAATTGCAAAAGGCTCTAACTTTACAGAATAGAGAATAGAGAATAGATTAATCACTACTTTTTTGGATTTGGGGGCTACAGACTACTTTTTTGTCAAATATGCCAATTTTATTGAGTATGAGAAGTTTCAAATGAGCATGACTGGCAGAATAGCAAAGAAGAAAACAAGTTTTGAGATTACTAGACATGAGATTGAGAGAATAGTAGTTAAGATAGCAAATGAGAGGATCATTGATCTAACTTTATATAACATACTACACATACTAGGTCTTTATTTCAATTTCATTTCTATATCTAAGATTTTTGTATTAGGTTTAGCTATCACCTTTAAAGAGAATGAGGTCATTACAAGCTTTGGTAATAGTAAAACAGCAATATATGGCATTAGACATGTGGATTTATACCATGTTAGAATAGTTGATGAACCAAAGACATTTGTCATAAAACTTGTGTGAAAACTGGGTATCATTAATAACTAGTATAGTAGGTTTGGACATATAGGTATTAAGGAAATATATTACAAACTGAAGACCTTAGAGTGGGTCAAAAGAAAGAACCTTATATAAGGTTTATATAAGAGAACTCAATAAAGAGTTCAGTATAAAACTGTTTACCATATATATACAAAGCTACTGGTCCATACCACAGTACCATTAACCTACCCTAAATACCATGTGTTATCTATAAAGTCAACATATGTTAAATATATTATAGCAATATTATTTCTTTCAGAACCTTCTACTATACTTGATTATGATATGTGATCATGTGACTGTAATATATGACATCATGCTAACTCTTTCCCTGAATCTAAAAATAGAAAAGTAAAGAAAAAAAAAACAAAAAGGAAAATAAAAGTCTATTATTTATAATTCTAACACAATATGTAACTTGTATAAGAAGGAATTAGTGCTGGATCTAGAACTAATGGGTCAGTTACAAATGGCAGGAATATGTGAGGATTGCTTCTTTGGAAAGATACATATGAAACTATATAATAAGGAAGTTATATATGAGAATAAAATACTAGAGTAAGTCCATGTAGACTTAAGAAAACTATAAACTTTCTGAAGAAAAAAATAGCAAAGGCAATACTTGAGATGTTGAAGAAATATATAGCTGAGACAGAGAGATTAATGGAGTAAAGACTAATAAGTATATAAGTGAATAGAGAACATGAGTAGAATAATTAGCTGTAATAGAAGTATAAGAATGAGAAGGATTTTGTATTGGAGTTCACAACAGTATATACTCACCAACAGAATAATGCCACAGAACATAATATGCAAACCATACTTGATGTAATATACTCTATGCTTGTAAATTTTGGGCTAACAATATATTATTGGCCAAAAGCTGTCCAAATAGCTGTATACCTTCAAAACTTGGTGCCATCCAGACAAAACTCTAACATTATGCCTACTAAAATATAGTATGGAAAGAAGTAGAGCATTTTTCATTTGTATGCTTTTAGAGCCATAATGTTGTGGCAACCACTAGACACAAAGTCCAATAGCAGCACTACAAGTAAATCTCTCAGTAGGGATATCTAGTGGGGAACACGAGTTGTGTATTCATAAGAGAACTCGACAGGGAACCATAATAGTATTCTACCTACTATTTATATAAAGTATTTATGGTCTGTGCTATGACTGTGCATTGTCCTACCCTAATGTCCATGCTCTGTCCTCATATACATTACTCATCTACCATATGTCTTCCTCAAGGCCACCATGCCATGTCCATGTGCCCTGACATCATACTCTTTAATCTCCATCATACATGCATGCACCATGTATATATTATGAGGAACCCATATCTTTTGATGTCATCCTAACCCTAGACTCTTCCCAATCCTTCTAGACCCTAAGTTCTTCTAGACCGCTCTAGACTCCTTTAGGCCTATGACATCATGTCATGTGACTTCCCAGTCATATGCCCTTTTCCTATTGTAGACTAATAATAATACTACTGTTCTATTTCTGTCCTAACCCTAACCTTACCTGAAGTCTGTTCATACTTTTGTCTTATAACACATAATGTATATGTTACAAACTTAAAACCTTAGATATTATGATTGCTACCTCATGTCCTATAGATTATGGATAATATATGCTAGGGTTTATTTTATCTCTGACTCATTAATTAATGTACCTTGTTGTTTTCTCATATTCTATCAGTCAGTACCTTATATAGTAGTAGAGGCTTTATCATATTTTCCTCATTTCTTACATTCTGTTTCTTTAAGAATGTCTCATTTATTTCTTATTGTCAGTAGGTATATATAGTAGTAGATACAGTCTTGTATTCTTATGCTTTACCAATTAACTCATTTCCCACTCTTACTCAAGTTTTTGCCTAAGTTGCAATCTAAGCCAAGCTTAAGATCATAACATTAGAATAGATCAAAATAAAAACCTTGTATTAGAGTTAATATAAGGAAACTTAATGAAGTTTTAAATACAAAGTGTCTACCTTATATATACTAGACTACTATTCTATACTATACTAACCTTAGCCTACTCTAAAGACTATGCATACTATATGCTATTGACATATGGGCTAACATTATTATTGTTCTAGAATCTTTTACAATGTTCTATGTAACTTGTGATTATGTGACAGTCACATGTGACATTTGCTAACCCCTAACCCTAAGTTCAAATACAAAAAAAATGGAAATGGAAAATAAAATAAAATAGAGAAGAAAATGAATTTGTTTTAAGTTTATTACTTTCTCTTCAGGATTTTTCCTTTAGAGAAACTGACTTCTATTTTTGTCAGTTTCTCTCCAACTTTCTCAAATACTTCTTCTCAAACTTTTCATCATTCCATCTATACAGCATCTTTGCCATATATTTTCCTAGCAATTCTCCCCTTCTAAAGTCTCTTTCTTCTACCATATCCACTTCTCTTGTTGTCTTACTTTTCCATTCATCTTTCCTTTGAATTCTGCTACCACTTCTTTTTTATTTTTTAAGTCTTCCTCTCTCTTCAAAGTATCATGTTCCACTGTAAATTTCTTCCATTGTACCAAATACTTTACAACTCCTCTTATTTTATCTCTCCACTTACTCTCTGTACTACACTATCTGATTGTCATTTACAACCAGGTGAATTCTCATTGAAGTAGACAGTTATAATTTGACTGCATTAGTAGAAACTACTTTATCAATGAGATATAGACCAACATATTGATCTACTAGCTTTTTTACCAGTCTCTTCTTGAATACCAAGTCTTTTGTACTTAACATCACCTTGTCTCCCTTCTTCAACTTCTTTTCTCTCCCTGTCTGCTTGTCACTTCATATTCTCCTATACTTTTCTTAATGCTTCCCCAGCTTCCTCCTGCACTTTCTTCATTCTCTTAGCAAACTCTGTTGCCTTCTCTACTTCTCCCTTCCTCCTAATATCTGCTTCCATTCTTAGCTCTCTACCATAATTTGCCATAAACAGAGACACTTTGGTTGCTGAATTTTTCTTGTTGTTTACTACAAACTCAGCTGTTACTAGCCATTCTGGCCAATATTTTTGCCTATAATTGATAAAGAACTGTAAGTATTATTCTAGTTCTTGGTTCATTCTTTCTGTCTGACCATTTGTCCAAAGATAAAACAATGTTGACAACTTCATCTCAATTTCCAACATTTTATTCAGTTCCTTCATCAGCTCTACTGCAAACTGTGGTTCTCTATCTGGTACCATACTCTCTGGCAATCCATGTAACTTTCACACATTGTCTCTAAACAACTGTGCCAGTTCTTTTGCCATTGTTCCTTCTGTTGTTGCCACAAAATGATTCAATTGTGATAATCTATGACATACCACTAAAATTACATTCTTCTCTGCTACTAACAGTAACTTTGTGACGAAGTCCACCATCAAATACATTCATGGCTTCTCTGGTATCTCACTTAACTTTAACTCTTTTGCTAGTGCTTCCATCCTATTTTTCATTTTCTAATACATATTACAACTGTTTATATATTTTCCTACATTTCTTATTACTCTTAGCTATCAATAATTCCTTGTTACCAATTCTGTTGTCTTCCACCTTCCTTTGTGTCCTATTACTGGTATATCATGATGCAACTGGATTATTTTTACTCTTAATTATTACAAACTCAAGTCCTTAGAGTGGGACAAGTGAATAAACCTTGTATTGGGTTAATACAAGAGAACTCAATGGAGAACTCTACATAGAATCATCTACCTTTTATACTAAATTACAATGGTCTGTGCTACTACTTCACTAGCCTACTCTAAAGACCATATATAAGACATGTTGTTATGATATTATCTTTCCAGAATCTTTTACATTCTTCTGTGACCTTGTGACTTGTGACCATTACTGTTACTGTGTCATCTGATGTGACCAATGTGTGACAGTGTAATCATAATGTCATTCTAATCCTAAGTTCAAAAATAAATCAAAAATAAAATAAAAAAGAATTATTAAATGAAAAAACTAGCATCCAAGCTTCACATGTCTGACATTAATGTTTCACTCTTCATCACATACACCTTTCTTTCTTTCAACACCAAATCTCTTTCTATCTGCCATTCATCTCCCCATAACACTTTAACTTCTGCCTTCTTCATTTCTTCTATTACTCTAACTACTTCTTTGTTCTTTTTCCTAGATATTTTTATTTTTTCTAGTATATCTACTTCAGGTCCTTCTATTACTACTTCTGCTAAACTACAAATCCATTGTTCTTTAATAAGTGTCTGATTTTCATTATCTTTTTCTACTTCTACTTTCTAGCCTAGTCTCTTACTAAGTCTATACACTTTCTCTATTTTTGTTCCTAGCACATGTTTCAAGATAAAGTCAAATCTTAACAAATATAATGCCTAACAAGCTTGTTTTATGTTTAACTTTTGCACTTTCATGAAATATTCCAAGTTTTTATAATCTGTCCAGACCTTAAACTTGAGTTTTGCACTTTCTAATAGATGCCTCTAGTTTTCCAATTCTCTTATCACCACTAACATCTTCTTGTCATGGATCTCATAGTTTCTCTCTATCTCATTGAGAGATTTTGAGAGAGATACTACAGGTCTTTATTTCCTATCTTTACATTTCATAGATAAAACTCCTCCTGTCACATAGTCTAACACATCAACTTCCATCCTCATTTTTTTGTCTCAGTCAAGTACTGCTAATACTGGTTCTTTTGTAAATTTCTTCTTCAACTTCTTGAATATCTTCTCTTGCTTCTCCATCCAATCCCACTTCTAATTCTTTTTTACCAGGTCATATAATGGTCTGGCTATAGACACAAAATCTTTAATAAACTACCAAAGTAATTAGCTAGTCCTAAGAACTTCTGTATGTCTTTAACTCCCTTTGGAGTCAGCCAATCTAACACTCCCTTTATCTTTTCTTCTTTCATTTTTATCCCCTCAGATCCAATTACTACTCCCAAAAATCCTATCTATTTCCCATTTCTCTGCTACATTTTTACTTCTATTATCCTCTTCTTTCTTGGATTTTTCTTCTTTTTTCTTTCTTTCTCCTTTTTCTGCTCCTTTTCTTTTCTTTTATTTCTCTCTTTCTCTTTTTTCTACTTCTACCATCCTGACTTTCCCTGCTTTGGTCTTTACTACTTACTACACTTCTCTGAACACCTTGTCATCTTTACTTCTTCTGTTTTCCAGTCAATCTCAGAATTATAGCAGGCTAGCCATAGCATTCCCAAGATTACACTCTACTTCTGACCTCCAATTACATTGATCTCTGTTCTCTCCTTATGCCTTTGATAATCTTCACTATATACTCAATAGATCTCTTCTTATTGAAGGAACTATTCATATTTCTCATATATATTGGTCTTTCAATTTTTTTAACTTAAATCCTTGCTTTCTTACAAATTCTGAGCTCATGACCAGCTTCATTGCTCCACTATCTAATAATACCTCCACTGTCACTCCTTTCTACATATTGATTCTCTCCAAGCCAATTTTTACAGTAACATGTTCCTATTATTCAGATTACAGCAGAATGTATTATCCATTACTTTACTGAGCATTGCAAACCTATTATTACTAGAGTCTAATCAAAGACTATTAAACTCTCTTCCCCATTTAAATTACCATTGCCATTATTTGAATTGTCCCCATACTCCAACCTTCTTCTTCCTATGATTTCCCAATTTCTATAATTCTTTGCCAAATAACCAAATTCCCCACAACTATAGCAATTTTTACCATGATCTACTTCCATTGCATATGGGTCATATCTTGGCACAAACCTTGTCTACTACTATTGTGAATTTGTGATGACTATGTTTGTCCTCTTAACTCCTCTCATTAATACAGACCCTACTAGTGCCTACTGCTGAACTTCCTGCCTTCTGAACCAAACCTAGGGCTAAGGCAATTGTTGCTCTTATACCCCACCAGTGTTTGCTAGTGTATTTATCCTTTGAGCTGGAGCTTCTATCTTTCTTCTTTTTCTCAGCATTTTTTCTTTCCTCCTACTTTCTCTCTAATGCTTATCTAGATTCATTACTCTTTTATACAACTGCTCAATACTCCTGGGGAAATATTCTGCCTCCATCAAATTTCTTCTAATTGTTCCATTCATTTCTCTCTTTAATTTCTTAATTAACAGTCTCCTCTTATATTCACTTTCTCTTGTTACTCTTCTAAATTCTTATACAAATTCTCTCATTATTTTTCCTCTCTGCTCCACCTTCTTTAGTTCAGCCACCTTCATTATTTCATCATCTTCTCCACCAAATTCTTGCTTTAAATCTAATAAAAATTTTCCTACAGTTGCATAGCTCAAGTTTTTACTTTTTAAATCTTCTATGATATTCTCTTTCTAAATATTTGCTAACACTCACTACACATATGACAACACCCACTGCACCTACTCTTCTACCAAATCATTTCTTATCTTTATTCTAATAAAAAGCCTACATACTGTCAAAAAACCCAAGACCTTTCCTACCTTCCCATTAAATGTTGGTAGCTTGGCCACATCTACATTTGACCCAGTGTTGGGTTGAAGGGGTACTACTGCTCCTTCTCCTTCTAGACCAGCTTGAACAATCAGCACCTGTAAGACAGCTATTTGCTCCAGATTTATTAAGCTGTATTAACTCATGTTGTAATAAAAGAGTAGTAAATTGATTGGAGTTGGTAATAATGATACTAGGATGGGATGGGAGGTGAAGATGTGTATAAGAGAAGGGTAGAACCAGTACTGGTTTCCCTTTCAAACTCATAATCAAAACTCAACTCAATCTCTGTAGATGTTAGTAGGCCCTCTTCTTGTCCCACATCATACCATTTACTAATTACTTATGCTACTAACTACTGCTCTAATAAAAATTGTAAACAATTATGTCCTAAAAAGAATGTTCTACTTTAAATAGTGTCAGAGTTGCAAACCTTGAACTCAATGTTTTTCTAATATTCTTTCATTTTTATCATTTTTTCTCTTTTTTCTTTCTTTTACTTTTACTTGTACTTTTACTTCTTATGGACAATGAAGAGGCATGTGACTGCAGTCATATAACATATCATATAAGGTGATGTCATAGGCCTAGACTCAAGAAGAATGAGGCATGTTAATGGTATATTTACCTCATGGAAAATACATAGCATACTTATGGTTAAGGCATGTATATTAGGGCAGAATTATTTATCATTAGCATGGACCAGAGTCTTTAGTATATAAGGTAGACAATCCTGTATGAAGTTCTCTATTAAGTTCTCTTGTGTTAATGCTAATATAAGGTTCTATTCATCAATCAACTCTAAGATCTTTGAGTCATAATAATAGGATTTGAAAGACATTTGCTATTCATCTATATATATAGGTCACAAGTAGACACTACAGCACAAAGCTCCTATATGAAAGAATACAAGTAATTACTTCAACACCATCCAATTAAATAATGAGTATGTCTAGATAGTGGCCTAGGTCTAGTTACTACCATTCACAACAATTTTTTAGTGGCTATTACTAACTCTTTAGGTTTAGGGTTTGATCTTGTCTTCTTAACTTTGTGTGGTGTTGACCTCAGTCAAGAATAATGAGAGAATAAGTAGAAAGAGCCCTAAGCTAGGTAGTTTCAGAAAATAGATATTGAGTTCTAATATTACAAACTTAAGACCTTAGAGTAGATCAAAAGAAAGAACCTTGTATTAGGGTTAACACAAGGGAACTTGATGAAGTTCCAAGTATAAAGTATTTACCTTATATATACTAGACTACTGGTCTGTGCTATACTAACCTTAGCCTATTTTAAAAACCATATATACTATATACTATTAATATGTAAGCTAATATTATTACTCCAGAACTTTCTACAATGTTCTATGTAACTTGTGATCATGTGACATGTGACATTTCGTGACTTTATGCTAACCCATAACCCTAAGTCCAAAAATAAAAAGAAATAAAAATGAAAAATAAAATAAAATAAAGAAGAAAATAAAAAAGTTTTGAAGTCCACCACTTTTAACTCTAATAATATACTTATATGCCACTTAACCTATACCCTTCAAAACTTGGGACCCACACCACATATTTGGTCTTGATTGGTTAATCTAGCTAGTGTTATGCTGGAAAATGCTTTTTAGCAAAAAAACATACTTTTTTCTTTTGAATTTCTTTTTCTTTTTACTGGCAATGAAGAGGCATGTGACAATGCAGTCACATGACTTGTCACATGATGTGAGATCATAGGCCTAGAGCAGACTGGAGCAGACTAGATAGATGATGTTAAGGAATATATTAACTATATGGCTACCTCATGGATAATGTATAGACTTTAGAGTAGAATAAATATTAAGTAGCACAGACCATGTGTAATTTATATAAATAGAGTAGCAATTCAGCAGAGACTCCTTGTCAAGTTCTCTTGTAATCCCTACATTGATAGTCTACTAAAAGCTTTACTTGTTTGTGTAATTATTAATCTTTGTAACTAGTGGTTACCACAACATTATAGGGTTTTTAAACATATAAGACCTCTTTGAAAGTATCAGCAAGAAGACTTTATACTCATAAATGATGTCTCAGGCTCTTTCAAGCAGACATCTACTCAAAAGACAACATGGTAGCTACTAATTAAACTAGATCTCAGGAAGACAGAATCTTTAGAAATAAGAAATACTACTATACTCACAAAAGACTAGCTATGAAGTTATGAACATCTGAATGGTTGGATAAGGCAGAAATACATTCAATTGAAAGCTGATTGAGTCTAAAATAGCTTTATAAGTAGAAACAGCCTATAGAAATAATAAAGGAGAAATAAAATGTGTACTCACAAGTAGAAAGCAATTATCAGTTTGATGTCAAGCTGCAGGGAAAGAGATGGCTATATGCTTATAAGGCCTTAGAAAGCTTTATTATAGTTTCAGTTTCATTTCTCTACATTTATTCTTTGTATTTTTGGACTAATATATAAACCACAAGTGGAGGAGAGTAAGAAGAGGACCTCTATCTAAATTCTCCCACTTGAGAGCAGTTTAACTTCTATTTTATCAAGTAAGTATTCTTATTACCTACTATCACTTTCAGGCAAATTTTAGAAAGTTCCAGCAGTCTGAAAAAGACTAGTGAGATGAGTATCAGTTAGTATCTTTAGTTATAAAGTTTGACTTGAGGTGTGCCTTCAAGATGCATCATCTGGAATAGATAGTGTTTCTGAAAGAGCTTTGCAATCTATTCACTAGATTTTTCAAAGAAGCTTGTTACACAGTGTAAAGTTCACTACTTAGGAGTGTTTTAGCAAGGGAAAGCATTCATGAGTGAATGTTACTTGTACATTCCTTTTAATATCCTTTCTAACTTTATTCTTTCACATTCACAAGAATCCTTTTAAGGGTTTTATATATTCTAATCTTATTCTATATTATTGTTTCTACCCCTTTTATTGATTTCTGATACTGATATTGTCTCCTTTGAATTCTTTAGTGCAGTGAAGAGCTAGTGTTGCATAGTTCTTGTTGTATCCTAACATAAACTCTTTTCTACTTAACTTCTTTCATCACTCTCAAGAAAAGAAAAAATGGATAAGAACCATAGTTCTGGATTTCTGTGGTCCAAGAAAAGAAGGCTTATGTATTGACTGATAGGACAGTAAGACAGAGTATTTGCCCAGGATAATTCAGAAAAAGGAAAGTTTAAGGAAGAATTCTTTCCTGCTATAGAAATACCTATGGTAGTATATGTACCATAGGTGTAATGCTGGTTAAAATACCACCAGCTATCTATGAGAAAGTATGTACTATAATTAAGAGGAAGCTTGATACTAGAGTATATAAGCCTTCTAACTAATTCTATTAGTTGAGGTGGTTTTGTGTTATTAAGAAGGATGAAAAAAGTCTTTGGATAGTACACAGTTTGGAACTGCTCAATAAAGTTACTATTGCTCACTGAGGATTGCCTCCAGCTATAGGAAGAATTGACTATATATTTTGCAGAAAGAGTCTATAATGGAATACTAAACTTGTAGATGGGATATGATGAGCAAATACTAGCAGAGCATTTATAAGATCTCATTACATTCCAGACTCATTTTAGGACACTCAGATTAGTTATTTTACTTATGGGTTGGACAAATCCTGTACCAATTTTCCATGAGGATGTGACTTATATACTAAAAAAAGAGATTCTAAAGTATATAATCCCTCATCAATAATGTCCTGGTTAGAGGACTGGTAACTTTATAAACAAAAGAATGGAACTTATAAGATACTTGCAAGCAACCCTAGAATCAGAAAATTTGTATTCAAACACCTAAATATAATGAATTGAATACTACAACAAATGCAATACATTAGAGGAACTTTTTTGGGCATAAAACTACAATGTGTAGTGATCACATTACTATTGTTGTCAAAGTTAAAGATAGTGGATTTTATTTATTTTCTTCTCTCTTTTTTATTTTCCTTTTATTTTCTTATTTTTGAACTAAGGATTAAGGGTTAGCATGAATGTCAAAAGATGTCACACAATGTGACACTAATTCACATATATATCACATGTTACAGTCATGATTACATGATTACATATCACACAGAAAAATATAGAAGATTTTAGAATAATGACATCATATAACATGTTTACCATATGTTGACCTTATATATTACACATAGCCTTTAGAGTAAATTAGATAAGATCTCACACAGACCAACTAGCTAGTATATATAAGATAAACACTTTATACTTGGAACTCTATTGAGTTCTCTTATGTTAATCCAATACAAGATTCTTTTGTCAACTTAACTCTTAGTCTTCAATCATAACAATTGTAGAGTTTGATTGTTTGTATCAAGAAAGAAAACATACTCTGAATACTATAGGAAAGATTTTCAAATAGAGAGCTTATGAAGATACAACAGATATAAGAGTTTTTTTAGGCATTGCAGTATAGTGTAGAAATCATATCCCTAACTTCATAACAGTGGCAGCCCTGCTGTATGAGGTAGTAAAGAAGAATATATCTTTTGAGTAAGGACTAGCCCAAGAAAAGGCATAGTCAGATTTAAAAACATTGATAGAAAGTTGTTTTCACACTCAGAATCCAAAGCTCCCTAACAAGTAACCAACTATTTTAGCAGTCAACACCTTTTGGAGAGCAGTAGGATACTATATTTACCAAAGAAACAAGAACAAGCCCAGAAAGATATATTATGTGAAATCTAATTTACTATTAATGAATTCTAGATAGCAGAGATACTTAGCCAAAGCAAGAGCTTTGTGGCTTAAGATGCACTCTCAAGTAGAAAATATACCTGTTACAGGGGTACAGAAACTTTGTAGTAGAAACTGATATGAAGTACTCAGCTGTGATGCTAAATAATCTAGAAAAGATGCCTAACATAACTATTAATCACTAGGTAAATTATATCAGAACAAATTTCTTTTTTGCGATAATCCATAAAAAAGAAAAGACTTTTAGACCAGATGGACTCTTGAGAAGTAAATGGTATCCTAGAGACTCTCCTCCAGATAGATTCAAAGATGGTTTGAATGACAAGAAAAATAATATACCAATCCTACTAGAGAAAGACTAAGAGGAGATACCTTTAGAATTGGAAGAAATACAGCTGGAAAATAAAAGGGGAGGTTGTATTCTTTCTTGAACCTCTTATAAGTGTGCTTGACTTTGAAAAGTTGTTTGAGATAATCAGCTTTCATGAAAGTGTCAGGATTACTATTTAAGTATTTGAAAAAGATGTGCTGTAAATAGTTATGGATTATAAGAAGATAGAAACTCCATTCTAGAATGTTCACAGTGGGTTCAGCAAGTCAACATGATTTTATTTTAGGAAACATATTGACCATGATAGATAATATTGAACAACATATCTATAAGCTCATGATAGGCATTTACAAACTCTTCTGAGGTATTTTTAGGCATGTCTACTGAAAAGATATAATAGAGGTGGACCTAAGAAAGCTCTTGCAAGAAGTGAACTTGTTTAAATATGCCTCAAGAGAGCCATTCCTGAATAGATTATACTGGTTGGTCTGTGATAGAAATAGACATATAAAATGAGAAATGAGGAGAGTTTTAGAAATAAACTCCTCTCTCAAGAGCAAGAATCACAATCTGATCATATAAATAGACATGGAGTGGTCTTGCTAAAACTAAAGTAAACTTGATCCAATCACAAGTAGGATGTGAGGACACATTCTATCTATAGGGAGAGAGAGAATGGAGGTAGATACAAAAGAATGGGGACTTACAAATAGACAACAAACCTATACATAAAAAGAAACATCATAAAAAGAAGTGGAAAACTAGAAATTTATGAGAAAAGGCTACTAAAAAGACTGTCTCATTAGTGAAAGTCTCACATTTAAGATAGAAGTGAACTTAGAATCACACAAAAAGAGTTTTTCATTGGAAGAAGATATAGTCACATCACAAATAGACAAATATTGAACTTATGATTCGCTACTTACATCAGAGATGAACTTAGTCTCATATAGGGACAAAACTTGGTTCACACAAAGGAAAAAGAAGCACACAAGCAGCAATAGTCATTCACATTGATTATATTGCAGTATTAGAATTACAAAACTCTAGAATAAAATATGTCCCTCTCTACCTCTATGTTAGGAACAGACCAGCCACTGAACCAGTTATGCTAAAAGTGCACAATATCAAGCTTAGCTTTGACATCTGGCTGGTATTATATATATACTTCATACTGTACTCCTAATACTCTACTTGACTAATTTGGTAAACTTTTTAATACAAGAAGAGCTGCCAGCTAGAGAAGAAAAAGAATAGCAATAGCATTAACCTGAAGCCTCAGGAAAAATTATAACCAGAAGAGATAAGGGCAGTGTCAAAGGAAAAAACAAAGTAGGTATGAAATTCAGAAATATTTTGCACAGCTTCTTGAGAGAAAATGCCCTTAGTATCAGAGATAGCAGTGGTAAAAGCCTTATCTTGAGTAACTTGATCAGACATAAGCCTACTGTTGATCTAGAAAGTATGGTTTTGAGTAATACTTCTCAGCTACTAGAAGCTCTTTGATAAACTTTACTACTAGAGTATAATAGTAGGATATAAGAGTCTTGAAAGAAGAATACATAGTATTCACACAGTTCCATGCAGCAGTAAGAGAGTACAAGTGAGATGAGATATTTAAGAAAGAATAGAAAAATCAGTAGAAAAAGTAAAATTTAGAAAAAGAAAGACACTCATGAGTATAACTGGCAAAGAAAGGCACACAAAGTTGCTTGGTCCAGAACTGCCAGATAGCAGCAGACTTTTGATAAGAACAGTAAAAGATATGAGAAGTAGCACACTTCTTACAGCTTTGAAAGCTATTTACTAATTGGAAGCAAATAGCTTAAGTTATTGTTGTAGCAGTCTTGGGAAGAAAAGGTCTTGGAGTACAATATTCAAAACCAGAACTAATGTAGGCAATTCAGCTCTCCAGCAGGACCCTAGAAAAGAAATCAGAAATTAAAACAAGAAAGAAACTGGCAAACATACTATGTCTACATAGTTAGAAAGCACAAAGAGACTGAGTATGAGAGCTAGAGGAGGGTCTCTACCAGAGAGCCTATAAAGAGAAACTAGATTGCATGCTATAAAAAGTCAAGGCAAAAAAAAAAAGTCAAGAGAAAGTTAGCTAGGCTTATAGAAGAAACAGGAGCTAAGGACTTAGACTTGGCCTGTCAAGTTCACAAATAGTGGACTTAGTTTCTTTCTATTTTATTTTTTATTTTTCACTTTCATTTTGTTTCATTTTCCTGTTTTTCTATTTTTAGAACATAGGGTTAGGGTTAGATCACAAGATACAAAGAACAAAGTAGAAGGATCTAGAACAAATGATGTCATACAATATGGACACCACATGTTGGCCTCATGTACTACACATGGTTGTTTAGAGTAGGTTGCACAGTAGCGAGCATGGACCATTGGTAGTAGTATATAAGGTAGATTAGTTTGTAGAGAGATCTCTATTGAGTTCTCTTGTGTTACTCAATATAAGAGTTGTTCTATTGTTCAACCCTAAGGACTTTAGTTCATAACATGGTCTTTATAAGAAAACTGGCTCTTCAAAGACTTTTCTCTTTTGCATTTTTTGGCTATACTATGTTATATGATTCTTTTCTACATCTACTTATCCACTTTTCTGTGCCCCAGATCTCTTCATGTTATATACCAATACTTCTAACTATCTGGATATGTTGTTTAACTTCCTTTTCCAGTACTCCCTTGCTCTGCTGTAATACTCTATAGTCTTCTGAAGTCTGCTAGTATCATTTGCTTATCTTCTTTCCCACACTCTAGAAGCACTCATTAAACACTCTACTCTCTTCCAATTCAGTCTCTCTATTTTGTACTGTTCCTGATTACTTAAGTATCATCATTCCTTGCTTATGTAAACATAATTCTAACACATTAGAATAGACCTGTTATTATATAGAACAGTTGTTATCTTCAGGAATCTCTATTCTATTCTCTTAGAATTTCCTGGAGATTTGAAGTGCTTTGCTTTTATGCCTAATTGCCCTAACAGACTTCCTATGGTGAAGGCAACTAGTAAATTTTAAAGGATTATCAGCAAAAAGAAAAGGAGAAGTTGGCAAAAATATCAGAATAAAGTAGTATAGTTATAGCCTAGGATATCTAGAAGCTAGAAGGGAAACTGGAGGAGATACTGGAGTCTGATCCAGATCAGGATCAGAAATAGAGTCTGATAAAGAAAAGACAAAAATTGGAAATGTTATAGCAACCACTAATCAAAATGGTCAATAGCATACTAAGTAATCTTACAAGGTGAGAATTTCATGGAGATCACAAAAGAACTCAACAAGGAGTTTCTAATGTATTACTATCTTATTTATACTATGAATACATGATCTATGCTAGCAATAAATAACTCTACTCTAATGTTCATATATTAGCCATAAGTATACTATGTGTACACTATAAAACATACTATAGATATGCATCTTGACATTATTCTTCCAGCCTCTTCTCCTATGTTCTAGGCCTATAATATCATATTATGTGATATATTATATAACCATAGCTATATATCTGTCACAAACTTTACTCAGCTTGTATCTCCACAACTAGTAGACTGATTTTCACAAACTAAGTTGGGCTGGAAAGCTCTAGATAGGAGCTATCTGCACATATGTGAGATGTACAAAAGTGACAACAAACAACTGAGATATCAGATCATCAGTAACTGTAAAATCTTTGTTTGCTAATATCTCATAAATGACTGGACGAATTTACAGGATCAAACTTGCATTAGAAAGTGCTCATCAAACTATTCCCAATGATATATGGTATATTACATAGTGATAAGTATTTATAGAGATACAAGCATATCAATGTAGTGACATAATTAGTTACCTTTTAAAATTAGTCTAATAGCTGCTATGACAGATAACAGCTCCTATCAGATACAAGTTTTGATTATGTGATGAAAACAGCTTGTGCATAGACCATCACTCTTTTATATATATACTTCTGTATTTGAAGATTAGATCTTGGACTTAACAATATCAATCTTTATTCTGTATTATCTGTATTAATCTTAATCATCATTGTCATTATTATTGAACTTCTGAATCACTCCTAAACCTCTGAGAGTGCACCCAAGGTTCAGATATCACAAATAAGTAAGTAGTTCATTTTGTGATAGAACCCTAACCCTAAGTCCAAAAATAAGGAAATAAAGAGAAAAGGAAATAGAAATGAGAAATGAAATGAAAATAAATCAAGTCCACTGTCTTTAATTCTGACAAGTAGAGTTGGTCAAGTCCTTCTCATTAATAAAAAACAGTCTAAGAAAGCACTAGCTAGAGATCAAGATAACTAGAGCCCATAATCTGTCAAAAGAAACAGAATGCACAATAGTGTGGTACAATGTGGACAACTGACAACCACTTGTCTATAGTAAGTACTGTGATAGAGAGCTTAGAAAGTATAAGTAATAATAAAGGATAAGTAGTAGTAGTAGTGATTCAACCTATGTGAAAATTTTATATTGACTACCTAATTAGTACTACTGATTGTGAACTATACACTTAGTAAGTGGAATGCTTTATAACAATACAACTATAGCATGTGGTAGAGTAGTAGGATGGTCATCAAAATATCAATCCTTTGTCATACTATTTAGTACTGAAGCAGAGTATGTAGCTACTGTTAAGGCCAGAAAAGAGATCAAGTAGATGAGAAACATCTTGATAAAATTTGGGTATTCTCTCTCACATACTTCAATACTATTTATAAATAACAAGTCTGTAATTGAGGTCATCAAGAATCCAGAACATAATGTATGAAATATCTGGATTTACAGCATTACTAGCTTAGAAATATAGTTCAAGACTCTGTTATCACTCCAGTTTATATTCCATTGTCTTAAAATATGGCTGATATAATTACTAAAGCTATACAACCTCAAGTTGTTGTACTTGCAGTCTCTAGACTTGGTTTGATATCCTAACATTAATCTTATATTCTTCTTTTCATTTTCTTTTCTTCTTATCACTTATAGACTATTAAATTGGAGTGTAAATAACAGTTACAAAGTCTTAGAAGCCTTAAAAATCTATCACAAACCATCTGTCATCCATACATTTTCCACTCTTTCAGTACAGATCATACTCTATTTCAATTACCTATTAACTCAAGGACCAGACTCTATACCTCTTATTAATTTTATGAAGTTCTGAACAACATTCTCTGCAGTGCCTGACAACTTAGAGTATGCACAGTAGTAGATTATTATTAGGTTACCAGTTTTATATTTAAGAACATAGTCTACCATGTACTATTTTACTTAGTCTGATTATCAACTTGAACTGTGCCATACTCACAGTCCTGTCCAAAATCCTGACCACATGATATGTAGACTAGGTATAACAACATCCATTGAAGCCAAGGTCAACCTATCCATATAGCACTCAATCTACATCTGTTCAAAAGCCTGTTTCTGTCAAGATTTTCATTCAAACTTTGTCTTTTATGTTATCATCACAGATAAAATCAACAAGTGTAAATCATATCTAAAAAAATCACTCTAATAGCTCAGGAATTACCCAGTAAGCTGTAGACAACTTTAAATGACTGTTTGAGAGAAAATAAGATAATAACCTATCTGTAGACAACTGTGAATGACTAGAAGTTAAAAACACATCCACAAGATATTATACATATGATTATATGACATACTGACTAAGTGAGATATTATTCCAAGTCTAAGTTTATTGTGAAGCATTCTGCTTAGTAAGCATATGGCCCATGATCAGTAGTCCTAATTAGGTAGTTAATGTAAAACTTTTGAATAGGTTGAACTTCTATCAATACTACTTGTCTTTCATTATTACTTATTTTTCCTCAGCTCTTCATTAAAGTATATACTATAGGTAAGTGGTTGCCAGTTGTCCATACTACACCATGCTGCTATGCATTCTATTTCTTTCAACAAAGTTTATATCTGCTATGATAGAACTGAAAATATTACTTCTAATATAAACTTGTTAAATATCACATTGTTACAAAGCACTCTGCTTAGTAAGCACATAGTCCTAATTAGGTAGTTTGTAGAAAAATTTAGGTAGTTAGGTTTGCCTTGGACAATACAACTTGTTTATTGCTTTTTTTCTCTTACTACTATCTTGTATGGGAGTGCTTACAAGAGAATTAGCAAGTATATTCTTCCATAACTTTACTACATATTCTTCATTTGATCCTACTGTTCTAAACTCTTCAAGCATAGATATGAAAATAGATACTTCTAGAGAAAGATCAGTTTCCTCCAGCACAAACAGTTCAAGAGAGTCATCAACTCGATTAAATGCATCTTCCATCTCTTATTATGAGAAGATGGAAATTCAAAACCACAATGTAACCTAAAGTGAACAGGTTAACAAAGAAGAAAGAAAGAGGCTTACTCTTTTATATACTACTTCTAAAATAGAGAAAAGTATGATAGCTAACAAGATAATTAATGACAGCCCCAAAGAGAGGGCATAGTAAACTAACAATGAGGCACCTGCCCTAAATGATTCAACTTGTTCTCAAAGTAAGAGTAAGACTAACAACAACATTAACATGTGTACTTCCTAAGAGTTCACAAATGTTCCGATCTTATATAATACCAACCAACTGTTCAAACCAAACACCTGGGATGGGGAAGCTTACCCCATTTCTATTTTTGGAACTATAGAATTCCTTGAAATTGACTCTATAAATATGTCAACTTTGCTTTTATATATGGCCAACTTTATCCAGAACAGAGGTGTAGACAGTAACAAGATAAATGATGTTAATCAACTCCAAGGCTTTGGTCAAGCTGCATGGGAATTCATCTTGTCTATTTACAAGTCAGGATAGGATGCACTAACTACTAATGACAATAATAGGATGTTTAGACAAAATGTATTATCCAAATTTTCTCTCAAAGTCAAGGTCAACAAACCCATCAAGAGAATAGAACAATCAAAAGACAAACAGGTAGAAGTGGTTGAACTTCCTCCTTCTATTTCAGTAAGACCATCCAAGGAAATTTTGGAGAAGTTGAAATTTTTCAACAAAAAGGGCAAAAAAGCTAAAAAAACCTGAGAAATCCAAGACCTTACAATCATATGCTCAAGCATCAGCTCCAAATGTTGGCAAAATCTTGAAACTTAAGGAAATTTTCTCCAATCTATTGGCCAAGAAAATTAAAAACATCCACAAGACTATCAATAATTCTGGAAATATTAAGCCCAAGATCAATATAATAACTAAAGAACCTTTGAGAAAACAGATTATTATCCTTATGAGTAACAATAACAAAGCCAAATTCATTGTATTCTCAAGGGCATATATTAATAATATTAATAGTGCACTTAGAAACATCAAGATGGCAGACTTTGTTAGGATAGATCAATATAGCATCATTATTATGATGAATAAGGTTATTTCTATGACTGACCTTCAAACAATTGAAAATTACATGAAGAATGATAATCACTTAGATTCTGAAAATATGGAAGCTGTTACAACCTTAAGCTAAAGTTCAGGTTGCACTTAGGCAAAGATTGAGAAAGAGTTAAGGGGAATGAATAGATGGTAAAGCATAAGAATACATTATAGTATCTATGCTATATATACAAGCTAGTCATGAGGAAACAATGTACAATCCATGAAGTAAATGAGTTATAAAACATGAGAATCAAGCAAGATTGTGGTACCTACTACATGAGGTGCTGACTGAGACAGTTGCAGCACAGCCAATCATGTTGTCATTATCCTTGACCCTAATCCATGCTATAACCAGGAGGTATCAATTGTAACAATACCCCTGTTTTAGCATTTATGTTCTCATGAATCATATCAAGACTTCCAACTCTCCTACCACATATGTAGCTACAGTTTATTTGTTTGGACCAATAATGACTTGTTCCCAATTGTCTATAGTGATGAAGTATGGCTCATGGGGTGGGCCTCCTTAAAACATCACAATGGAGTAACCGTTTCTTAATGTTTTGCTATTGTGTTTTTTCTCCACAAAAGCTGTTGTGACTTCTCTCTAGAATTCAGGATCTTGTTCTCCTCTGGATTTAAGTGATTGATAATATGGTGGCAGTCAGAATATTCTTGTTTGTGTAGGTGCTCAAATAAACTTTATATATTTGAGAAGGTTATTGACTTCATCTAATATGAAACTAGATTGAGTTGTTGACAATATCGATTTGGAAGATGTTGATTGGGAGACCTCATAAGGCTTGATCAATATTACTTTTTTGTCTTCTATTCTTCTTTCTTCTCTCTTTACTCCTTCTTCTTTATATAGGTCCTGTATCTCCCAAATATTGACATCTATGTATTTATTTCCTCTTTCTTTGTATGCATCCAATTCATCTGCTAGCATTCATCGAATTTGAAACACTCAATTCTCCATATTGTTTTGAATTAGATATTGTAGATCTTCTGATATTCCTACAATATTTATTGCATTGATGACTCGATTGTTGATACTAGCTTTTAGAATGGAATCCTCTATCTCTGTAATTGTCATATTGGCTTCTGCTGCTATCTTCATTATGTCCTTGATTTGTTTCTGCACATCAATCATTGCCTCTAGACCTTTTAGTATTTTGTGGTATGTCTTTATCCAGTCCTTTCTTTCATCTTTCATCATCCTAGTTTCATCCATGTTATTGAGCTTTCTGGTAATGTATGGGTTTAGAGAGATAGATGCAGTAACATTGTTGTTGTTGTTGTTGTTGACTTGAGACATTGGTGTTTTGAAGTTCGAGTAGATGGTTTGAACTATCCAAAGTGGGATTTTACCCTCCCTCTTTATAGGTTTCGACTCAAATACCTTTCCTAATAGTCTTCAATCGCTTCTTTTGCATGAGACAACCCTGTTTCTGTAATCTATTAATCATATTCATCTCTGTAGCCCTTCTAATATACAAGGTATTGTATCCCTCTACCCTGTTTCCTATGCTTCCTAACTTCCTCAACTTTATATTTCTCTTCTTCATTGATAATCATTGGTGGTGGTGCTGGTTTCTCATGCTGACCCTTAAACTTTGGTTCTACACATCATGTCAGAAAGTCTTCATTGAACACATTGTGAATTGTCCATCCTTCTAGAAGTTCCAGTTGAAACACTCCTGAGCCAATATCTTTTGAGATCCTAAAAGATCTATATCTTCTATTGTCTAACTTCTTTGAGGGTTGATTTGATTGGATATCTTTGTTTTCTAGCCACATGTTGTCTTTAACCTTGAGTCCTTGAGGATTTTGCCTTTTCTTGTCAAATTGCCTTTTCATGTTCTTCTGTGCTTTTTCCATTGCCTTTGTAGCCTGTTCCTAACTCTTCTGTAGTCTTGCAAGAAACTCTTCTATTCTTGGAATCTCTGATTGTACCACAAGGTTGCCTTTCCATGGATGCCTTCCAAAATTTAACTTGAATGATATCCTTTCCATTGCCACATATCTTTTGTTATTGTATTGGAATTCTGCAGCAGCTAACTATTCTATCCAGTTGTCTTGTTTGTAGTTGATGTAGTGCTGTAGAAATGTTCCTATTTCTTGGTTGATTCTTTCTGTCTGACCATCTGTTTGAGGATGATATGCCATTGATAGCTGTTTTGTCATTCCTAGCACTTTTGTGAATTCTTCCATGAATTTTGATGCAAATTGTAGTCCTCAGTTGCTAAGAATTTTCCTTGGTACCCCATGTAATTTCCAAATATCGTCTCTGTAGATTTTAGCAATTCCTTCTGATGATATGCTTGTTGTCATTGCCTTTAGTCAAATCATCTTTGTGAACCAGTCTACAATGACCACTATCACGTCCATTCCATTAGACCTGGGCAAAGGTCTAATAATGTTGATGCTAATTTCCTGCCATGGTCCTTGTAGGATTTCCAATGGGTGTAGTTCTCCTAACTTCTTCTGATGCAGGACTTTGTTTTGTTGACATTTGAAACATCCTTGTATGTATTTCTTGATGTCTTCTTTT
>Ga0157368_1000185_pt1 | contig 29995 bp, 26 predicted proteins | sample AttbisABBM3_FD_113146 | JGI IMG/M metagenome (GOLD analysis project Ga0157368, IMG submission 113146) | Fungus gardens microbial communities from leaf cutter ant in Botucatu, State of São Paulo, Brazil - Atta bisphaerica ABBM3 | ecosystem: Host-associated > Fungi > Mycelium > Unclassified ... | reverse complement strand
TTGAGTTCTACTGTTGTGACAAATACTTACCAAAATAGTCAATAATATACTTAAGTAGTTATATATATATATAGTGTAGAAATATATCAGACTTCTTATTGAGTTCTCTTATAATCTTTATAAGACTCTTTGTTATATATATATACTACTAGTATATGGTCTGTGCTAACAATAAATAACTCTACCCTAAAGTCTATACATCATCTATAAGTACACTATAAGATCAACATATTATAAACATATGTCTTGACATCATTTCTTTTAGTTCTTTCTATAATATTCTAGACTTATGACATAATGTCATGTGACATATCATGTAATTGTAATCATGTGCCTCTTCATTGTCTAGAAAAATAAAAGAAAAAGAAAAATCAAATCAAAGAAAATAGATAAAAAGAAAAGAAAGTCAAAATAAGATATAAGAGTTTAAGCATACTATAACAAAAGCAGATAAGTACAGATACTGGAAAGGATCATAAAATATGGAATAGCTGAAAAATATAAAAGAGAAAAGTCTTAGAAGAGTAAGTTTCTTATGAAGCAAAGAAAAAAAGTTCATATTTTGATATAGAACAAATATTTAGGCCTTATTTTTGTACTTTTCAAAATATAAACTTTTTGAAAAAAATTATTTTAATTGAATTTAAACAAAGAATTTTTAGTGAATATAAACCAGTTAAATTATAGAAAATTATTAATTTAATTTAAAGAAAGTTAACATTTTATTTTATTTTAATGTTTATATTTTGGATAACACAAAAAAATACACATAAATTATTGTGTTTTCAAAATGTCAACTTTTTAATGAAATGATAAAACTGATTTTGACTATCTGCTTAATAAACATTACTGCCATTGTTATTCTAGTCTCTTATTTCATTTGCTTAATGAACATTACCATTTTTTTTGCTTTGGTTATTCTTTTACTACTACTTTTGTGAACATTACTACTAAGAGTTCTTTTTTTACTAATGAAGTTTATCTTTATATGGAATATTAGAATGGCAGGCAACATTAGTAGTAGTAGTTTGTCTAGAAAACTTTGCTTGAATAGTAGAATATACAACATTTCAAGTAAAATTAGAGATAGATATATGAGAAGAAAGGATAAAGGCAGAAATAGAATCTTATGAGTGAGTGATTGCAGATAAGAGAGTTATTACTCTCAGAACAGAAAAAATATTACAATTGTTTCCATAGAGTTTCATATAAAGAGAGTTAAGCTCAGTAATCTGAGAAGTAGAGTTCCAATTACTAGAAATGTAGAATGTAATTATTTTTTAGTAGTTAGCAAAAACTGATACTAAATTAGGTATTTTTATGAGAGTCCATAAATGAGCCCAAAGAGCCTTAGTATTAGGCTAGTCATTGTCAAAGTTAAAAGTAGTGAACTCTATTTATTTTTATTTTTATTTCTCATTTTTATTTTTATTTTTACTTTTCTATTTTTAGAACTTAGGGTTAGGGTTAGAGTGATGAGATCACACTGTTACACATCAGTCACATTGGATGATATGGTCATAGTAACAGTCACAAGTCATGAGATACATAGAAGGATGTAGAAGATTCTGAAAGAATAACATTATACAACATGTACAACACATGTTGACCTTAAGGCAAACACATGGCTGTTTAGGGTAGGCTAGAAGTAGTTAGCACAGACCATGTGGATTCAGTATATAAGGTAGACTATCTTGTACAGAGTTCTCTATTGAGTTCTCTTGTGTTAACCTAATATAAGATTCTTTCTCTTGACCAACCCTAAGGTCTTGAGTTTGTAACAGTCATATATTAACAACTTATCTGGTAAGATAGAATTAAAAATAGCTAGGGCTTGGAAGCTCAAGAAGTTTCTTTTAGTAACTTTATTTACATCAGTAGTCTGAGAGAGTACCAAAGTATTCAGCATGTCTTTAGCAGTGAAGATAGCTCCAAAGTAGATAATAAGAGCAAAGATTGATTTAACATAGATTTTCCAAAAAAGATAGTTAGCAAGACCAGTAAGTTTGGAAAGTGTAGCAACAAAGTTAGCCATTGCTATCAATCAAGATAATTAGTATAAATTAGAGAGCAAATTCAGTCAGCTAGAGTACAAATGTTCAATCTAACTAGTAATAAGCCATTAATATAAGGTACAAAGAGATCCTGTAGGCATGAAGCAATTTGGAATCAGCTCAATTTATAACAGGCCTAGGCATGATAATTTATTAGTTTACTAGTAAAGTTGGTCAATTTATAGAAAGCAGCCTAAAAAAGTACTAACTAGAAATCAAGACAACTAGGGCTTATAACCTATTAAAAGGAATAGAATGTACAGCAGTATAGTACAGTGTGAACAACTGACAACCACTTATTTATAGTAAATACTATAGTGAAGAGCTAAAGAAATATGAGTAATAATAAAAGATAAGTAGTAGTAGTAGTACAACCTATATGAAAATTTTATATTGACTACTTAATTAGTGCTACTGATTGTGAACTATATACTTAGTAAGTGGAATGCTTTACAACACTTTTTTCTTGATACATCTTTTAGATACTTCTATTAAAGTTTCTGACTATCTAGTTACTATTATTTCTTGGTTATATCAGTACTGTTCAAATAGATTAGAATGTATTCTAATAGTATTAAGAATAGTTGTCATCTCTAGAAGTCCTCATTTTATTTCTTAGGACTTTTTAGAGGTAAGTACTACTTATACTTAGTCAATTAATATACTTAGAACTTTCTGAAGATTGTAAAAGTCTGCTAAACTCCATGAATCTCACCAGTTGCTCTAACAATATCTAACTTCTTGATTTTCCTCATGTTTTACTCTTTTTTGGTTCTCTCTCTTAAATTATGACCAGTGATATGTAGAGGTACAGCACACAAGCTGAAGCTGAAATTATCCCAGATTTGTATCTATACATCATGAATGAAGTTTTTATGGTTCATCCAATTTCTTCTGGAATTTTCCCACAGATCATTTCCTCTTTTAGGCATGATCCATGTTCTAACAATGTACTGTTATATGGTCTATGTATGCCAAGTTCTACTCTATTCTAATATGCATGTATCTACAATGTTATTTTTATTATCATACACTATCATGTGACCATGATCACAAACTGTGTGACTTTGGTTACCTACTTCCTTATTTTTTTAAATCAACAATTTATTACACGGAGCGCGAGGGCAGACCGAGCCTACTTCCTTATTGTCCGAGAAAGAAAAATAAGAGATATAAAATCAAAGAAAATAGAGAAAAGAAAGTAAAATTGGCATAAAATATAGGGGTTTTGAGTGAGTCATGGAATGATACATGAAAAGAACTTGACAAGGTTCCTGTTGAATTGAATTGCATTACTACTTATACATATTTGGCTTGGTCTAGTTTATGACTAATTATAAACCAAAGGAATAGTCTATTGGATCAGAGGCTACTGGAGCAGCACTGTGGGGGCAGTAGCAAGTATGTAGTCACTTGGAGGAGTAACTAACATCACTGTAACTTGTAACTGCTAACTCAAACATAAGTAAATACGAGGCTTCGCTCACTTTCGTCCTTTGCCATGTCGCGTCCTCAGGATGACAGAAACCAAGAAGCTACTGTCTACCTAGTGTGTGTTCTACAGGCTTGATTACAGATGATATTCTCAGCTCCCATCTATATTCCAGGGCAATCTAGATGAGAGGTGCACAGATGCGCTTGTTTGGGAATTAATGCTTCAAGCAGGGCCTGTCGGTAGGTTCTTGGCAGATTGTTTGCGGGTGACTGAATTGACCTTTTGTCATGGCGGTCAGTCAACGTGCATCTCCCGAAGGACCGCATTTCTATGGCCCACCAAGGCTATGGATTTTGTGAGTTCTTGACTGAAGAGGACGCAGAATATGCATGTAAGATCATGAACCAGATTAAATTATGGGGCAAGCCCATTCGGGTTAACAAGGTTCGTTTTAGGTTCTATATGTGTTTTCGCTATGTATGAGACGAATGTCTCGTTCCCGTTAATCTGTGGGTCATTTTTCTCCCCGTTCTTAACAGGCTTCCTCGGATAAAAAACAATTGGACGTTGGTGCGAACTTGTTCATTGGGAACTTGGATGAGAACGTGGATGAGAGATTACTATACGACACATTTAGTGCTTTTGGTATGATGGCGACGACAGCCAAGGTGAGTGTGTTTGCATGTAATTTGTTTTCCCAAAAGATTGAAAATTTCTTATAGATTGCTCGTGATACCTCAAGTGGAACTTCAAAAGGCTATGGTTTTGTCTCCTACACCGATTTTGAGGCTTCAGATGCCGCTATCGAGTCGATGAATGGTCAATTCCTCATGAACAAAGCCATCACCGTGCAGTATGCATTCAAAAAGGACGGTAAAGGTGAACGCCACGGCACAGCGGCTGAACGTCTCTTGACCGCTCAGGCTCGCAAAAATAATGCACTTCCGGTGGCTGCAAGACCTCCTCCTGCTCCCATGGGCTTCGGTGCTCGGCCACCTGTTCCAGGTTTCCAAGGTCCCTACCAAGGACAATTTGCTGGTATCCTTGCACAACCCCCACCTCCGCCTGGTTTTACACCACAACAGACGGTAGTGCCATCGATGTCAGTGAATATGGCCCCGCCTATGATGGGAATGTCTGTTCCCCCACCTCCTCAGGGAGTGCCGGTATATGGCAGTTTTGCACCTCCCCCTCCCCCTCCTGGATTTGGTTCGCCTTTTTCTAGCCAACCATCCGTGTAGAATGTTTTTACGAGTAGTTGTGTGCTGTAGTCTTAATTGTTGGATCTGTCGTACTACATTATCTTCACGTGATGGGGTATAGTTAAGACATCCGCCACGCTCTGTAAGCTGTCAATGGTCGCAAGAACGCCCTTGGACTATTCTGGCTTGGAATCTCCTACCAAGTATGGCCGCTAGATCGTTTGAAACCCCAAATGCTAATGCTTGCTGTCAAAGGCTCAAACTTCAACCTCCCCCAGGGTTCTCGAAACAGTGGGGTGCTTCCGTGACTTTTTTTTTTTGTAATTCGTTCAACAGACTTATGGCTTTCATAGTCCAAAAGCAAATCTGAAAGCGCTCCAACCAAGTCCCTGGATTCACTCAAGGCCTCTCGGGCATGGGACGCCGCCATCGCTCCAGCGAAGCAAGTACCGATGAACTTGATCATGCTCTATATGTCGGGCTCTCAAGTACAGATTTTCAGCATGGGTGTGATCGTGATGCTGTTATGGAGTCCCTTTGTGAATTTCTTCAAGGTTAACAGCAGTACGTGTTTTCCCAAGTGTCTGTTAATCGCCTCTGAATCTTCCCAAAATTCTAGTATTTGCTCAATTTGCACCTGTGGGGAAGGACTCTAAAGCATTCACCACGCTGTTCCTCCAAAAAATCGTGTTTCTTCTCTGCCACCTTGTTGGCTTGGCTATTGGTCTGTGGAAGTGCCAGCAAATGGGCTTGCTGCCGACAGGAACAGGTGACTGGCTTGCTTTTGAGACAAGAGGACCGGTGCGTTGTCAATGCTCCCAGTCCATCTCCAAGTTTATCGGTTAATTGTTCTTGACCAGCCTCCGGAAATCTCGCTATTCTCGTAGTCTCATTTTATAGTAATTCATTACTTCGTTATGTAAACACCTAAGGTGGACTCGACACCCATCTTCTCATGGGTAATAATAATAATGGGCGCCCGTGAATAATCTTCAATTTCTTACACCATGACCACCAAGGCTGGGTACATGGACAAGGAACCCTCTGCCTTGTTACCAGTCCATACTGGATCAGCTAGGAAGTCAAAGGGAGAGCGTATCTGTGCATATCTTGGTCTTCTCTCTGCTGCTGCCATTCTTTCCACTTTTCTCCCAGCTTCTTGGACACTTTTCCGAGAGACGAACTTCCGTCGAGTCACCGTTAAGAAAGTCGATCCGGCTGCGGAATGGCAGGACAATGTCTGGCCAATCCGAGAGCAAACCCCCTGGGATATCTCAACGGACTACCAGTACCCTAGGCTGCTGGATTATGAGGTTCGTGAAGGGACGTGGCTGCGTCTCGATGTCAATCCTGTCTCTGGGGATGTAGTATTTGATATGCTTGGTGATATTTATTGTCTCCCCGGTCGCGAAGTTAACACTTCGGGAGAGAGTGTGCGCGCGCGCCCGGTTCTCAGAGGCGTCCCCCACGACACGGATCCTCATTTCTCACCGGATGGGAAACGATTTGTGTTCAGAAGCGATGCTGGGCTCGGGATAGAGAATATCTGGATTTCTGAATGGAGGGGATGTGACGCCATGGATATCACCATCGCCAATACCCGCAATGAGGAGTTACAGGCGGCTTTACGGGTCGAAGCACAAGAGGAAGCTCTATTGAGAAAACGTATACCCGAGTCAAAGAAGAGGAGGCATAATCGTTTAGTGAGGGAAGGTCGTGCGTGGGGTAAGTTTGTCGAGTTGACTGAAATTCCTCACTGAGAGTCCTGTAGCACATAGAATCACCAATGAAACGTACAGATGGGTATCGGATGCCAGGTTCCACCCTTCGGGCTCTAGCGTTATTGCCACGAAATGGTATACTTCATCTCGTTCCCTTGGGGCTGGTGAGGGTTGGCAATACGAAGTTCCACTGCTCGAAGACCTGCGCCATGACCAAAAATCCATATCCGTTGGTGATGGTTTTCGTGTCCTTGGCCGCTCGCTGCCCCTTGGATGGACGGTCGATGACTATGAGAGCCAGCAAATTGGCCCTGAACAATTTATCTGGCTCAGCGAGGACGCTATCATATGTGCAAAGAATGTTAGAGATGCTAGCGCATTTGAGTACAGCAAAGGCAGGTGTTCAATAGGCAGGGTGTATCATCCTTATAAGACTGATTTTTCCACTGCGCTTCAGATGTCCACCAGGGGATATATTCCATTTTTCAAAGAAATCTGACTTCCGGCACTACTCAAACACTAGTTGACGCTTATCCAGGAGGTGCCAGTCGACCGGAACTTTCGCACGATCACCAAACTCTAGCTTTCGTGCGTCGAGTTAGAGATAAAGAAGCCCTTGTACTCAAGTTTGTCCCCATATACCTGTTGCTCTACGTTCCTAATCCGTCAATAGGGATCTTCATACTGGAACTTTGCACTATGTTTGGTTTGGACTTACTTATGATCTGGCGGCAGTATCTGCGCCCATGGGCACCTACCCCTCTTTCGCTTTCTCACCTTTGGACGACGCTGTGATCATATGGGCGGCAGGCCAAATCTATCGTGTCCCTCTGGAGGTCAATGACCAAGGAGAGAAGATCGCCTCTGGAACACCTTCGCCTATACGCTTCCATGCCCGTGTTTCAAAGAAACTCGCCAGGACACTGAAGGGAGGTGTGGATATCCTTCAACAAGAAACCGCTAATACCCAACGTGTCTATTCTCTCAAGAATCTTCGAGTTGATGAAGCCGGGGAACAGAGTGTCTTTGAGGGCGCCGGCTTGACCTATATCCACGATCTTCGATCCGGGAAAACTGACCAAATACCTGCCTCTGACCAGCTAGCCCCATACTACTCGCCGAGCTTCGTCCCTGGAAGAAGCGAGTTTGTCATCCATGCGCGCTGGTCAGATACTAGGTTTACATCATTTGAACTGGCCAACCTTGAGACGGGTGCAACACACGAGTTCGAGGGTCTGCCTTTGGGGCGTTATCTCTTCCCCGTCGTTTGCGATTGCCCTGGGTCATCCAGGCGTTTAGCTTTTGTAAAAACGGGAGAGGATACTATCACAGGAGGTGTTATTGCCACAGCAAATCCGGGTCTCTATATTGCCAATTTCGAGTTGCCCTCGGGTGACAAACAGAAAATTATTCTGAGAGACGTCCAGTATGTGCCGTCCGATCTTAATCCTGATGACCGCATCAACATGCGATTCTTCGACGGTGCCAACAAGTTACTTGTACAAGATTCCCAGACTGCCTTCACCATCAACCTCAAGAAAGGTCTCGACGGTAATGGAAACTATGAACAGGATATAGTTGCATCCGGCCGCATGTCAGCCGAGTTGACTATTTCACCGACAGATAGAGATGGCATTCCAGATTATATCTCATTCGTCGACTTTTTCCATGTGTATCTGACACCAGGGAAAGCAGTCAAAGAGGAGGAGGGTGTTTGGTCGAAACCGGCGAACGCAACGAAGGGGTTGGTAAGACTAAGCTTAGATGGCGGCCATGATATCACATGGAGCGGGAATGGCAAGAGGGTTTTCTGGCTCCTTGGTATGCTCGTCCGTCTTTACTCGAGTCCTTTCTGACCCCTACCAGGTCCCTTCATCCACTCTTTGGAAGTCTCTAAGCTGAAGCAGTGTGCATCAGCAATAAAACAAGATCACACCAATTTTGGTATCTCTTGCGTCCATGAGTTGGTGGATTATCAAGAGATTGTCATTGAGCATTCCACCGATATTGCTCGTCTCAAACAAGAAGCTGCATCCTTGCAAACGATACACAAAGAGCAGTTTGATATCCAAGATGGTTCTGATCTACTAATTATTACCAATGCTACCATCCTCACGATGGAAACTGGCCTTCTTGAAGACGATTTGATTAAAAATGGCGTTCTCGTCACCCGCGGGGGTATAATTGAACACGTCGGGCTTATTTATTCAGATTTCTCTATCCCTGTCCATGCTCAAGTCATTGACGCACAAGGAGGTGAGTTCTGGCGACTCTCTCATTATTTGCCTGCTGACTGCCGAAAGGATTTGTCGTCCCCGGGTTTGTCGACGTTCACGCCCATTGGGACGGTTTCATGGTCAGATACCCCGCCAAATCATGGGAAATGGAAACTTTCCTTGCCTATGGTGTGACAACTCTACACAAGTAAGTTAATTTGGTCTTTCGCTCAGTTCAGTCCTAATTTTTGAACTTTAGCCCCAGTGCAGACAACGTCGAAGGGTTTGTTGAAAGGAGCAGAATTGAACGTGGGCAGATGATTGGACCTCGCATCTACACTGTGGGTGATATCATATACGGAGCTGGACAATATCCAATCCACCAGGATATTGTTACACAAGATGAAGCCAACTCCGCTTTGCTGAGAATCAAAGCCCAGGGTGGACCTGCGAGTATTTCCTACAAAAATTACAATATTCCTTCTCGGTGAGTTCACACAGCGTATACGCATACATGAAGTATTAAGGTCGCACAGCGCTTCCCGGCAGAGGCTCTTAGGTGCTGCATACAACATGTCGATACTTTGTGTTCCTGAAGGTGGAATGAACTATGACTGGGACTTGACCTATATCATTGATGGTTGGTTGACCCTTCCTCGTTCAAAGTGACGATGTCTCTTACACTTGCTCTTTTTAGGGATGACTACCGTCGAACATGCCATTCCTGTTCCTATTCTGTATGATGATGTTCAAATTCTTTTTGCCCTCAGTGGTACTGGTTCAACCCCTACTCATGTCGTCAACTATGGAGGTGCTTTTGGTGAACAGTTTGTATGGGCCCATTACGATGTCCCCAATGACCCAAAGTATGAAAATTGACTGTTCGGCCATGTATACAAATGGTTAATCATTTCACAGACTCCGGCGATTTACGAGACATGACATTTTGGAAGGACTTTCTGAATCGACTGCTCGTCCTCTATCATGTAAATTTTCGTTCTTGAACGTCATCATTATTTCGTTTACATTTCGTGTTCAGCCTACGCCTTATTCAACACTTCCCAATCCGAGGCTAAGATGACTGAGATGGGACTGTTGACGCACATCGGTGCTCATGGAGAACCACCTCTCGGATTGAACTATCATGCAGAGATGTGGTTTGCCAAACAAGGTGGATTGAGCAACTACGACGTACGTTCTCATGGATATATTCTTGGCGGTATTTCAAACTAATTTTCAGGTCATCCGAGCTGCTACTTCTTCTGGTGCCCGGACACTTGGAATGTTCTCGTCGCTAGGTTCTCTCTCTGCGGGAAAGTTGGCAGACTACATTATCTATCCGGCTGGGGTTGATCTCTTGAACGATGATATCAGCTCAACCAAGGACTTAAAGTACGTTGCCCGCGGCGGCAGGTTATGGGATGCTTCTTCGATGGAAGAGGTGTGGCCTGTCAAAGGAAGAAAGCAGGAGATGCCTCCATTCAACGCCGACTGATTGATAGTTCGATTTACCCCAACCCTCGTGATCAGCATTGGCCTAATAGAAGTATTCTACTTCATCGATTGCGTGATTGATCATGAATATTCCTGTGGTGCTATGACCGAAGGGTTCTACTGACTAATGATCTTGGCTGGATGAAGTCGAGACCTCGTGAACCTCAATGATAGATAGATAGACAAATTAGGTCAATAATGGTTTAAAAGGAGTGACTTTCTCTGTCCATCAAGCAAGAAGCCCATCTCTCTCATACTTGATTCCAACCGCCTTCCTACAAATCAAGCAGACTTACAATGCCATCTCTTACTCTTACCACCAATGTTCTGGTGAGTGGGCACAGACGATTTTGAGATCGGCATCATCATCACGGAGAGAATGATCTGATGATTATAATAATCAGGTTCAAGATAGGAAAATGTTCACTCTCAAGTTTTCGGAGGTCTGTGGTTTCCCCCTCCCCCCCCCTTTTTTTTTCTTTAGAGTCTCGTCATATCATTACTTCACAATTTTTCAAATAACTTGATTTGCTTCAGTTTGCCGCGCAATGTTTGGGAAAACCCGAGGCCTACATCACTGTCCAGTACGATTACAACGACACCATCACTTTCGGAGGCAGTCATGAGCCCGCTTTTACTTTGACAGTCGTGCGTTGGTTTCTTATAGACTTTTGGACGTCATCTGTATTGATCACGAGTCGTTTTACCAGGTCAGCTTGGACAATCTGACTCATGCCCAGAATGAAGTTTATAGTTCCAAGTTTTCCGAATGGTTGAAGAGTGAATTGAACCTTGAAAGCAATCGAGGATACATAGTGTTCCAAGATCCCGGAAGAAGCCACATCGGGTGGGATTCATCAACCATATATTGTTGATATAGTGCACCTGAACTCAAATGGACTCTCTGCATAGGTATCAAGGAACTACATTTGAGAGTATCTTCAACAAATAGTCACTAGAATGACTTGCGAGTAGTCGGAAAGGAATATTTGATAATACAATTCAAGTCAGACTTAATCATTTCGAGAGATATATATTACAAAAGAAATACGATAAGGAAACGTCCTGTCTTCGATTCTAATTCCAATGGTTTAAGTGCTGAGCACTAAACTCCAAAGCGCTCATTCTCTCCCAACTTCTTTCACTAGCCCTTTCTGATGAACTGCTATAACTCCTAGGCTCAACAAGGTTCCCTGATTCAGCGTCGCACCACAAGTCATCATAATCTGAGATGGTATCCGAGAAGGGCGACATAGGTTGGGATGAAAAGGCCGAGCTCGGAAACGAAAGATCTGGGGAAGGAGGAGAAAAACTTGATTCAAAGCCAGTAGATGATAAGTCAATGGTGGGCATGACGAAAGACGATGAGACCTGATCATGATCACTACTCTTCACGGCAGCTATCTCGTCCGCTTCAGTAGCGGAGCACTCAGACATCTCATCAGCATTGTCAAATTTGCGTTCTATCAACTCACACCATCCAGTACCTCCCTCACCGATCACTGCCTTAACTTCTGCTCCAGTCCAACCAGTGAACTCGACTGCGAGCATGGTACATTGCCCGCTGTCTTCACCGCGCTGGCTATAAGCAGAACATCGAGCACCTTGAGACCATACACCGGCTTGATCCAAGCGAAGGAAAAGGCTTGAAACACGAGCAGCGTGATTCTCATGTAAGGCATGGTACTGCTCAAATAATGAGAGAGGTGGGAGCAACATCGGCGAACCCTCGCAGAGAATAGGCTCTTCAGACAGAGGTACCCGGGAGGAGGGAGTAGGAGCGAGTGGCACAAGGAGGTAGGTTGTTACAGGAGCGACGTGATTGTCGAAATAATGGGCAATCTCTGCTTTGGGATCCTCTGAAAAAACTGCTGCCCGTGAATCACTACGGGGTTTCGACATCTCCTTCGTCTTCTTTCGAGTAGATGGTATGATTGGGCGACTCCTCAGGCGTTTGGGGTGACCCTTTCTCAGATCGAGTTCTGCTTCATAGAAAGCACGACAGACTACGGGAACATTATCGACAATATTCTGAAAAATCGGCCGTGCTGTAGAGAAGTTTCTTGCGAGGCCCAAGCCGACATTAGTGACCACATGTGCTCCAACAAAAGGAGGGCGAGGCAACTTATGCCGTGGCCCAGAAGATAGTGCTATGCGGGCATGAAACGAAAGCCCGGATTTGATGGTAGGAATTGTTCCTGAGTGGAGGGAACGAACAGCCCCCGTGTTTTTGTAATGGGTAGGAACTCGTAATCCGGGTGCTGCTAGTCCGTTAAAAATCCTAGTCAAGAAATTTCTGGTCTCGGAAAAGAGCTTGTGCTTTGCATGGTGTGGTCCTAGGCTATGAGAGGAGTGAATATTGGTCGATGCATGCCTGATAGGAGCCCCGTTTCTGAGTTTATGGGCAGCTTGTCCAGGCCCACTGTGGCCCCCATGCGAGATGAAGTTGGCGGCCTTGCGCACGGATGTACGCGCCGCTACAAACACCATGCTGGGACAAGTGACTGTTTGTCGCAGAATAAGTAGAAACTGGAGATGGGGAGAGTGTAGGGTGGCGGGTAAGAACAGGGAAGAAATATATATTGTGAGGAGCAATGTAATCCACTTCCAGATACGGAAGCCGATGTCTTGCGTAGTCACCAAGCCGGAGTGGCTGTGCATGTCGACAACAGAAAAAAAATATACTTGTTTGCACGGACGCAAGAGGATCAGACAGAGAACAGAAGAAAGAAATCGTCTTGAGCGACTCGGCCATCCTGAATATAAACGAATGGCTCATCGGTGCACTTCAAGCCACTCCAATGCATTGCCCAAAGTAACAATTGATGCCCGATTCAGAACAGGCTGACAACGTGTGTATTGTAGTACCCTTGTCCCACGATAGCAGTTCACGGTGCATTATCGCAGAGCATAATAAAAAATTCCCGAGTGTGGGCCAGGCATGATTGTCCAATCACCTCTTTGTCTGTCCATAGAGGCAGTACGTGCCACGAGCACATGGACCAACGATGCTTTGGTGCACTGCCCACGCCAACTTTCCTTGTCAATATTCGTGTTTTGTAGCAAACCCCACAGTCCTCGTGTTTACATCTAGTGTAACCCATTGGTTCAGTCCTTGGTCTCACAGCTAGGAGGACTTATCCTGGCTCCATACATCAACCCTGTTTACGGGTCCCTTGCAAATCAGGTTGAAGAATGACCAAATCACGGAAACGGTAGCGCAGTTAGAATGACATCATGAAATATGAAAGTCGCCGATAGTAACAGTTATTCCATTTCTCGATATTATTGTGTCTATTTGGTCATTCCATTCGCTTTCCTTCTAATTTCGGGATCCAGAGGGAAGCGCTGCTCCTCAGGAGTAACAGAATATAACCTCTTCCAGATAGGCTCGAGGTAGCTCGGCGTCTTCCACGCGAGTTGGTCATTTCTCAACCACAAACGAATCAAGTGTCGACTGTTGACCACAAACACACTGAGAAATAGGTACTTTCGAGGCTGACTGATATACACTCACGTGTGTTCAGGACTATCCTTGAAGGCATCTCGAGCGTGAAGAAGTCCCATGCTATTAATGTACTGAATATCACCCTTTTGGAAGTTCAACCCGAGCGAGAATTTCTCTGCTGTGTAGTGTAAAGCATCCAAGGCCTCTGCTTGTCCTTCTGAAATGGGTGGAATGTTCGTGCTACGCTTCTGTTCGCCGTAACCAGTGAAATGGCGACGCGAGTATTGAATAATAATGTGGCCATCCTCATGATAAAGCAGAGGCCGCTTGGTATAGCCCGGGTCGCCGCCAAAACTATTAAAAAGTACGTTGAAGATTGAGAATCGATGACACATTGAACCAACCTATCAAGAGGCCACTCAGCAGCAAGAATGTGGATGAGATCTGGGCGGGTAGCTGCTAGCTCGTTATATACTCTCGGTCCACTACTAATTCTTGATACGCCGCCCTCTTCTGCATTGTCCAGGGCAAACAATGCGATAAGATCCCCGACGTCCGTGTGGAAAACTTGCTTGTCCGTAGTGTAGGCCGAATTGCCGATACCACCCTGCTCACATGCATGACTGACGGTCAAATCTTTGATATGTGCGAGCACGGCACCAGTGGCATCCTGCTTCCCTCGAGCGGAACCCACATGGGACGAGACACCTGATAACTCAGAGGTTTATGCTGGGCCAGATAAAGACAAGAGCGGACCTGCATAGATAATGGCGAGTTGGGTACGATCGTACTTCTCAATAGGAATGGTCCTCAAGACGAAGAAACCTCGGCCAGTGTAAAGTTCCTCCGCCAATCTGTGAAGTTTCAGGCTCAGATTCGGGAGTGGAAATGTTTCCCGATTGATATAACCCAAGGATTTCCCGAGGCCTATTGAGAAAGTTAGCAGGACAAGCCGCAACCTGGACGAGAGCGAAGCATTCTACTTTCAAAGTGCGCTACTGCACCTTCGATTTCTTGAATCTCCTCCTCGTTCAATTTGTAGACCCATTGATCTTCGTTAATCCAGTCTTTGCCTTCCCAGACGATGGGACCCTCGACCTTGGTAGGGAACCCAGGAGGGAGTGACATCTGCAACAATCCTGGATCCTGTTCCAGGCGACGAGCCGTGAGTGCTTTGTACTTGACTGGGTCTGGATGATACTGAATATCAGGCTGAACCGCTACAGATACAGGCATTTCGTTGTGTCAGTATGAGATGAGTTGGAAGCGTTCAGTAAGGATTCTGTCCGGACGATAGCCAAGAGATTTATGTGAAGGGTAAGGATTTCTGTGTTTGCCGAACGAAGAAACAAGTCGCTGAGCCAGTAGTGGGTAGCAGATATGTGCTGGGAAAATATGAAGCTCTTGATAAATTAATCAGATGGATCGTTCAAGAGCACGACAAAGAGCAACTCACGCCTTCATTCTATCAATTCCCATCGACAAACTGGATGACCTCCTACTCGCCTATCCTCTTCCGTTGCTCCATTGCACAACGAACTTTTATTTCCACGATTCTAGGTGTCCAAGTACAACCAACACCGCGTGCGCGTGGGACAGACAACCGCGCTTCGTGCGTTCACGGGACTGGTCGAATATCACACCAACCTGCCAAAACTTTCTCATCTCAAAAAGGCACATACGATCCAGACCAGAGCTACCGATAGAAGAAGATCTATGGGCGTCGGGATCGGAAGACCTAGCTGAAGTCAAATACGCAAGTTGACCTAATAAGAACGTCTGGGAGCCACCGAAGTAACCGTGGAATAGCCCTCTCGGCATTTCTTGGAGGACAGAAATCGTCCCCAGATGAAGACGAACACTAACAGGATGAGTCCAATCTTGGGCAGCAAGTTAGAAAGGGGCTATGTTAGTAAAATCTGACACTGACACGCCTACGTCATGCACCATGCACCACCCGTCTGGTGGTGTGAATGTGCAAAATAGACTATGCATCAGCTGCTTATTCGTTCTCAAGATTACTCAATTGAAAACTTTCAAGATGCCAAGGCAAATCAACGGGACCGAAGAAGTTGAAAATTGACTATTGAAATACTCAATGAGTTGGGACCAACATTTGAGGTCCAATCATCGAGAATGGAAGCGTTGCCTAACTTTTTTCTGCATTTCGCACAGCCAAGATGGAATCTAATACATCACACATCACAACACACTCCGTTATTTCGGCGCTTTAGGTAATAGTAATAGAGTATTTTACTGAGGTTGTCAACCGAGGCAAACGGACAGTGGGTACGAACAGAATGCAGTAGGTACGAACAGAATGCACTACCCAAGTACCTATTTGAGATGATAGAAACATCAAACAACAAAAAGCAGGCTCGCACGATCCTCGGATTCCAATAGAATTGAGATTATCCATATATATACATTTTATCAACATATAACAAGGGCATTTGAACATCTCTAACAGACATACATCGGAAGTATCATTTAGTGAATGGGGTTGTTATCCTTTTTCCTGACCTCGGGTTGAAGTGGGAATCTCTGCTGGTCGGGACCAACCGAATATAACTTCCTCCAATTTGGCTGCAAAGGCTCAGGAGTCTTCCAAGCCAATTCGTCGTTGCGCAGCCATAGACGTATCAGGTGTCGCCTACAAAATGTAGCAGCACCCTATGAGCAAATGTCCCAGGAAAATCGCAGAGTAAGTTTGGATAAAAGATACTCACGTCTTCTCAGGACTGTCGCGGAAACTGTCTCGGGCGTGCAGAAGACCGAGACTATTGATATACTGAATATCTCCCTTGCGGAAGTCTAGTGCCAAGGATGATCTTTCTGCGACAAATTGTAAGGTGTCCAGTGCCTCGGCCTGAGCCTCCGTGATTGCAGGGATGTGAGGAGTACGTGTTTGCTCCCCATACCCGGTAAACAAACGGCGAGTGTATTGAATGATGATATGACCGTCCTCCCAGTAAAGAAGGGGTTTGTTTGTGTATCCTGGGCTTCCACCAAAGCTAGGAATTGGCGTTATTCAATTTGAGATACAGCTGACATGGAGAGTATCTAGCCCCACCTGTCATGTGGCCAAGGTTGAGCGAGAACCCGAATCAAATCCGGGCGTGTGGCGGCTATCTCATTGTAAATATGGGAGCCACTACAGAGACGCGAAGTTCCGCCTTCTTCAGACGTTGAGAGACAGATGAGTGCAATAAGGTCGCCAACGTCCGTGTGGAAAACCTGTTTATCAGTGGTATAAGCTGTGTTTCCTTTGTGCCCCTTTTCATGTGCATGAGAGACACTGAGGTCCTTGATGTGAGCAATCACGGCTCCTGTAACGTCTTGTCTCCCGCGAGCGGAACCAATAAAAGATGAAATACCTTTCTCGGAGCTGAGTGGTTGTCAAATCTCAGAAATGAAGGTATATACCACAATAGATGATTACAATTTCCTCGTGGTTATATTTCTCCACGGGAATTGTCCTCAGGACAAAAAAACCTCGGCCAGAATATAGTTCACCAGCAAGGTCGAGTAGGACAGGAGCAAGAGTAGGTAATGGGAATGTTTCTCGATTAACATGCCCCAAGGGTTTATTGAGGCCTGGATAGAATAAGAACACAATTTTTACGAATAAGAAGAGACATCCTACTCTGGAAGTGCCTGAGAGCCCCATCTATTTCGTGGAGCTGATTTTCAGTTAAGTTGACGATCCACTGATCCTCATGAATGAAGTCTTTGCCTTCCCAGACAATGGGGCCGTCAACCCGTTCGGGGAAGCCCTTGGGCAGAGGCTGTTTGGGCAAAGTAGGATCTTCTGTGAGTCGGCGAGCAGTGCGAGCTCTCCACTTCGCCTCGTCAGGATGATAGGCAATGTCTGGCTGAGCCTCGGCGGAGGTGTGGACGATGTCAATTGTCATGATGAGTTACTGGGATCATCAGTCTTCAATCGTACATTTTAAAAGATTTCACTGGGAAAATACTGAAACATCCCTTGGCAGCTGAACTGTCCAATACTTGAAGAGATGCAAGAAAAGAGTCTAAACCATTCACTCAAGACGAATTTGGATGCCAGCGTTTATGATTCACACCTGACGGAAAGCTATTCATGTGGACCAACGATGGATCAGAAGGCATGCCAAGTTCTGTGTGGTTTTCAGGACCTGTGGGAATGCGATCATTCGTGTGAGTCAATCTTCATACACTTCTGCACGGATATAGTGAGAATCTAATCGTGTCAACTTTTCAAGGAGCAGACATATTATTCGATTATCTGAAGGATGTGATTGGCAATCATGGAGTAGTCAGCGCGTGGTGCTCAAATAACATCGGCCTGAATTCTGATTCGGGCGAGATTCGTAAAAAGGTATGGGGCAAAGAATGGTCCGATGGTTGTAAATGGTCAAATGGCTTCTTGCTCCTGCTCTGGCTCTTGGTAGACCAGTATTTCTCTTCCCCCTGTAGACTTCCTTGGCTTTGATCGCGATTTTGAAGGTTTGGGATGTCCAGTAACCTTCAGGTTACTTTGCTCGGAAAGGCCATTACCAATGCGGAAGATGACATAAAGAGTTGACTTTCCTCTGGTCCTGTAGGCGAGATCTTCCTCCTCGTCTTCAGGAATAATCTCATCTTGGACTTCTACTGTCCCAGTGGAAATTTCGGTGTGAATCTCATCCCTTGAAAAGGGAATGATGGGAGGAAAAGCGCAGGTAAGCTGAAGTAGTAGGGGAATTGCGGCACCAGCTGCATGTAAGTGTAGAGTTTTGTATCTAGAACAGCTAGCTATTAGACCGCACTTCGGGCATGACAGTAGGGAGACAATGTACCTTTCATTGACAACCAGATTTTTGCACCTGCGCATATATGCACCCAATGACGTTTTACGCGTCAGGCAAATATAGTTTTTCCCTTCTGTATGGGAGGAACGTGGTCCGGTTGCCGAAACAGATGCTGCGACAGCAGGGAAAGGTTTGGGTGCTGGCAGCTTATTGATCTTGACACGTTTCTTGATTTTGATTTTATTTTTGACTTGTTCTGGCAACGAGTCACTGATTAAAGTTGTTGCGTTGGGTTGAATTTGGGAGGAACGGGCTTGAATTTCAGTTGATGATACGGGGTCGGATGCCAATATTATTTCGGATGCCAGCTTAAGGCGTTTTTCTGATTTCTCCTTTAGTGCTTCTGGGGATGTGCGACGTTTGTTTAAGCTGGTCGACATAATAATGACAGACGAGTTTGAGATGAAACAATGACTGTGAATTGACTTCTTGTATTGTGTGCCCTTGAACAACTGATTAAGAGGTAAATTTCTGAGTCACTAGCGTCACTGAGTATGGTGACACAAGTGCAAACAAGAAAATAAACTTAAAACTTTGTCGATCCGATCACTTCCTATCTTCCCTTCAACTCTTGACCGCCGGCCTGTGAAACAGTTTCGCTCATCCTTGTTCTTGTGTGTATTGTCCTCTGACCATCCACCATGAGTATGCCAGATACCGCAGATCAGAACATCCAAATGTGGAAGGTTAAAAGGCTCATTAGAAGTTTAGATGCAGCTCGAGGGTTAGCTATATGATCTCGTTATATGATTTTCAGTCGTCTGATGGACATTTAGAGCAGGAACTTCTATGATCAGTCTCATTCTTCCACCTAGAGTAATTTAGGCTGATTTCTTTTGCCGTCGTTCGTTAATCGAGTGCCATCTAGGACCAAATCCCTCGTGCATCTTCTATGCTGACACAGGAATTTGGGACTGCGTCTAATATCAAATCCCGCGTTAATCGTCTATCTGTACTCGCTGCGATCACTAGTACCCAACAGCGACTCAAGCTCTACAACCGTGTCCCACCCAATGGATTAGTCCTATTTGTTGGTACTATCCTGACGGATGAAGGAAAGGAAAAGAAGGTTTCTTTTGATTTTGAGCCTCATAAGCCCATCAACACGTAAATGGCCACACCATCCTTCCTTGATCTCGACTAATAAACCCCTTAGCTCTCTTTATCTTTGCGATAACAAGTTCCATACTGAGGCATTGTCCGAATTGCTGGAGTCTGATCAGCGTTTCGGCTTTATCGTAATGGATGGTAATGGTACTTTGTTCGGTGTACTCGCGGGAAACACACGTGAGGTTTTGCACAAGTTTACCGTCGACCTTCCCAAGAAGCACGGACGTGGTGGTCAATCTGCCCTCCGTTTCTCCCGTCTCCGCGACGAAAAGCGTCACAATTATGTCCGCAAAGTTGCAGAGTTGGCGGTTCAACATTTCATTACCAACGATAAGGTCAACGTGACTGGACTCGTGCTCGCTGGCTCTGCGGACTTTAAGACTGAACTCAGCCAGAGTGATATGCTTGATCAGCGTCTTTCAGCCAAAATTATCAAGGTGGTTGACGTCAGTTATGGCGGTGAGAACGGTTTCAATCAGGTACCGGTCAATCACATCTCTCGATTTTCTGATTCTTACGCAACCTAGGCTATTGAAAGTTCGTCGGATTCTCTTTCAAATGTTAAATTCGTCCAGGAAAAGAGGCTTATCCAGAAGTACTTTGACGAGATCAGCCAGGACACCGGCAAATACTGTTTTGGCGTTGATGATACCCTCAAAGCCCTTGAGCTTGGTGCTGTTGAAACCCTCATTGTTTGGGAAAATCTAGACATTACCCGTTATGTCCTTCGTAATGCTGCTGGAGGTATGATAAACATAGCTTTCAAAATGACTGGGAGTTTACAAGCAACATTTTCAGAGGAAATCGTTGTCCATGTGAACAAGGAACAAGAGAAAGATCGAGAGAAGTTCATTGACAAGTCGACGGGGTTGGAAATGGAGCAGGTTATTGAACCTCAGTCTTTACTCGAGTGGTTTGCCGAGAAGTACAAGGAGTTCGGCGCCGCTCTCGAGTTCGTCACCAATAAGTCTCAAGAAGGTGCCCAATTCGTCAAAGGTTTCGGCGGCATTGGTGGTCTTCTACGCTACAAGATTGACTTTACCAACCTGGTCTCAATTGACGACGATGAAGATGAGTTCTACTCCGACGATGACGATATCTGACGGTATTGTAGGCTCTTCGGAGCCCCGTCTGACCAGGGCACGACAAGCAGGGGAAGGAAGGAGATGGGAGGGAGGTATCAAGAAAACCAAAAAGTTCGAGAATTGTTCTTGTTTTTGAAAGCTTCTGGCCAAGGATACCCGAGCAAATCTTTTACGCTCTTTCTGAGCTGCTTATCGGTAGGTCTATCTCCTGCAATTGTGCCCGCCTAGGTTTAGAGATGATCTAGATTTACTCCGTCCCGTTCAAGGAATGAAGCTAAATGCGATGTAATTATCTTTTTGATATCCGTAAGATTGTGTACATTTGTGTCCCATCTGTTTTGGGGTTGTCAATTGTCATCAGGGCTTTTCCCGAAACTTGCACCCCGGCTACTATAAATTTAACTTGACCACAGAACCAATCTTAATAGCTGAGCTTCCATGTGGAATTTTAAAAATTCTTGACGAGAGAACTTGGAATTGTGAAATCTCCTGAGTGCGACTACCTGATTGTCACCGGTGCGTTGACTACTTCAAAGTGAGTAAACGTAATTCAGGGTTTTTCCGAGATACTGCTTAGCAACTAATGAAAGGTCACATAAAATTTTGATACTCACGAAATGGGATCGTTCTTGAGTGAGTTGTTGAATAGCTTGCCTTCGTTCGCACTCATTTTGCCGGGAACGCATAAATAGGTTAGATAAGATGATGGCTGGCGGTCTCATATGCTGAGCTCCTCCCCATCCAGCATCTTTCGGGCATCCACAAAAAATTAATCCTTTTGTCGGTGACGCTAGACGAAACTGTGGTCGCATTAGCGAGCATTCATCTCATCTCAGTGCGAGTCATGGCCCGTTCGATCACAGTACGTCAGCGCGTCACTCTCATTTCCACCAATCGACGATTCTGACTGGTTCTGAGACCTCTGCTACATATAGCAGTTCAACCGGCAAAGTGTTTCTTGATAGTATCTCCCACCATGTCTTCTCTGGTTTCAGCCGTACAGCATGGCATCGAAATGCTTATCGACAATCCCAAACGTGCCGACTTAAAGCGCGACATCGTTGACTGCCCGAGTGGATCGGGCTTAACAACCGACCACGGAGTCAAGATCTCCAATACTGACACCTGGTATGTTCAATCTTCCACACGATTATTGTATTCATTGTTCCCTTCCAGGTTGAAGGCGTCTGACGGTGAACACACCGGTGCCGCTTTACTTGAGGACCAGATTGGCCGCGAAAAGATTCATCGTTTTGATCATGAGCGCATCCCTGAGCGCGTCGTTCACGCTCGCGGCTCTGGAGCCCATGGCACCTTCCGAGTCTTTGACGATCGTGCTTCCAAGTACACATATGCACCTCTTTTAACAGATCCGTCCAGAGAGACGCCTATTTTCATTAGGTTTAGCACTGTACAGGGTTCTCGTGGTAGCGCAGTGGGTTTATGCATCAGCATCCTGCTCTGTGCCTGCTGACGCACCATCACAGGATACTGTTCGCGATGTTCGCGGTTTCGCCGTGAAGTTCTATACTCCCGAAGGTAATTGGGACATAGTCGGAAATGACATTCCCGTTTTCTTCATTCAGGATGCTATAAAATTTCCCGACATCGTCCATGCTGTGAAACCCGAGCCTCGCTATGAGGTTCCGCAGGGGCAAAGTGCTCATAATAACTTTTGGGACTTCGTTGGTCTTCAACCTGAGTGTATGCATTTGCATCCACCTCCTCCAGTGTACTTTCCTCTTGACGTCAATTCTAGCCGCGCACATGGTTATGTGGGTTATGTCTGACCGAGGTGGACCTCTGTTCGAGCTTATTCGTTTATCTACATACTCACTTGCACTGAAGGGATTCCGCGCTCTTTCCGGATGATGCAAGGATTTGGCGTCAACACCTATACCCTCATCAATGCTCAAGGTCAACGATTTTTTGTCAAATTTCATATGATTCCGGAACTCGGCGTTCACAGTCTTGTTTGGGACGAGGCGCTGAAAATTTGCGGTCAAGACCCTGGTAGGCCTTCTTAAATACTTAGCAGCACTGATTCCCATTCGTTGTCCTAGACTTTCACCGGAAGGATCTCAATGAAGCGATTGAGAGTGGCTGTTTCCCAAAGTGGACATTTGCAATACAGGTCATTGAAGAGAAAGACGAAGACAGCTTTGATTTTGACATCCTCGACGCCACTAAAGTTTGGCCGGAAGAGCTAGTTCCCGTCCAACCCATTGGGGAATTTGAGCTAAACAAGACAGTAGAAGAATACTTTCCGGAAGTCGAGCAAGTCGCGTTTTGCACCAGTCACATCGTTCCTGGTATTGGATTCAGTGACGATCCCCTTCTTCAAGGTCGGAACTTCTCTTATTTTGACACTCAGATTTCTCGCTTGGGTGTCAACTGGGAACAGGCAAGTCACTCGCGTTCGTACACTCTCATTCTGAGACGTCCACCCAGCTTCCAATCAATCGTCCCGTTTGTCCCGTCCTGAACCATCATCGCGATGGCAAGATGAATCATCGGATAAACACCAATAACTTCAATTATTACCCCAACCGGAAAAACGCTGGACGACCAGTCCCACCGTCGGAAGGTGGATATATAGAGTAAGTCGTAATGCCTCCAATCGAATTGCTGTTTATGTGCCGACATGATCAAGATTTAAGCAAAAAGTCGAAGGTTTGAAACAACGCGTCCGCGGAGTCAAGTTCCAAGAGCACTATGACCAAGCCCAGCTTTTTTACAATTCTCTTATGCCCTACGAGAAGGTTCACCTTATCTCGGCGATATCCTTCGAACTCAGCCATTGCGACGATCCCGACGTCTACAAGACATACACGGAGCTGCTTAATAACATTGATTTCGATCTTGCTAGGAAAGTGGCGCTCAATATCAATGGCGCTGTACCTGATAAGCCAGCACGAGTCAACCATGGTAAAACGTCCGCCTCGCTTTCGCAAGAGTACTTTCGTCCCAAAAATCCAACTATCGCTACGCGTAGGGTTGCTATACTCGTCGCTGACGGTTTCAATGAGGTTGAAGTTCACACCATCCGAAAGGTGCTGACAGATGCAAAAGCTGTTACATGGATCATCGGTCCTCGTCGTGGGAGGATTGATTCAAGGGATCAAGTCACTGGAACCGGTGAACCCATCATAGCAGACTCTCACTTCGATGGTCAAAGGTCGACACTTTTTGATGCTGTCTTCGTGCCGTCTGGTGCCAATCATATCGAAGTTTTGATGAAGAATGGTCGTGCTATTCACTGGATTAAAGAGGCGTTTGGGCACTGCAAGACGATTGGTGCAATAGGTGATGGTAAGCGATTCGCACCCTTGCTATAATAACCTCATTGAGACTCCATCTGCAGGTGTTGCGTTTGTCAAGCATGCTATAGGGCTCTCCGATGTCGAGTTTGCAGACGGTGGTGATAATGTCGTCGTCTCCTATGGTGTCATCACCACGGGCAAATGCACTGCTATCCCGGCTCCCATTGATCTAGCCAACATTGCATTCGACAAAGGATTTGTGTCGAAGTTCGCTTACGAAATCAGCAAACATAGGTGTTGGGAGAGAGAACTAGATGGCCTGACGCAATCAGTGGCCTACTAATTGCATCGCTGTGTTCCTTTCGGTTAAAAAAATATGTACACATCCGGCACTGAAGCAGTTGGTACATGAGAATCTTCTCATCAGATTCATGTCTTGCCTAGCAGGTTTTTTAATCAACAGACTTTGCCTCAGTTTGATAGATAGAAACGCAGTGATTCGAGATGAATCAACAAATGTATTTGAGAGTCGCTAGGACCAGGGGAAAAGAAGCTAAGTAGATGGAACAACAAGACTCACTGAGGAACATACCTAGGACCAGGGCAAAAGAAACTGGCCCTAGTACAGTCTAGCTACGAAATAAATACTGCCTGTTTGAGTATGTACCTATTTACATAGGTGGGATGAAGAAGTGAGTAAGTACAGCGCGTACTTCAATACAGTTTGGGTTTACCTCGATCAGGGATCTTCAAAGCTGATGTATGTGGATCAACTGAATGGGAATAGAGGTTTCGCGAGTGTCACAATCAGGTTTTCTGCCACTGATTAGACCAGGACTTGGAGAACGTTCTTTCAATCAATTCGGGATTAAGATCATCTCGTTCGTCGAAGATGTGATAGTGACAGACATGTGAGAGAGCTATTTCTCATGAGAAAAAGAGGAACTGGTTACCGCCATTGTAGGCTTATCCTGTATTGTGCAAAAACTGGAACTCTGTGGATCGTGCAAGTGAAGCTAAAATTAAAATTCTGCGCCATCATTGTATTCGAATGTTGAACCTAGTTTTTCATGTGCACCAGAATTCTCAGCCTCCGATGGATCTGACAAGTATATTATATGTATCATCTAAAGGTCATGGCCAACAGGGCTTCTCGGAAAATATATAAAGCCTTAGTGACTTTGCAGTCATTTGGCGAAGGTCGATGTCAAAGCAAGTCCATCTACAGGCATTAAGCTGACCATCAGGAAAATCTTCCTTGGATTCGGAGGTTGGGGATCCGTAAAATTTTGTGCAGGTAAGGATCCTTTGAGTGGAATCATTCTACTCACTAGCCAAACAGATCATGCACCCCGGTCAATGTAGACGCTTGAGAAGCAGTAAACCCGAATAATTCACGTTTGTCATACTCACCTTTGAGATCTCAAACATTGTTGAATCCTAAGAGGCGATGTATTGTGTGAAAATGGTTTATCAATGGTGAAAACTCTAGCTGATGTAGGATCAATAACCGAAACACTCAACAAAAGCATCAACGGATACCGCCATTTAGCGCAAAGTGACGAGCTCTGAAGTGTGACAAATCAATATCACAGAACAATGTAGGTAAAAAGCGGTAATGAAAATAGAAGGAGATACAGGGCTGAAAATGCAAAAAATAATTGAAGACACACCTTCGGCAGAGGTAGGGTGAATAGCAACCGTGTCGTCCAGATCTTTTTTGCGAGCTGTGGTGACGAGTATTTATCAGATATAGATATACGAATAAATCGTCTAGACAGGAAAAGGATAGCTCACCGCCCATCTTTATAGCAACTGCGAAGCCTTGCAGAGCCTCGTCACTGCCCTGACCAAGTAGATGAACACCAACAACACGCTCCTCAGGTCCAACGACAACCAATTTGTACATAGTAGGTTCTTTGTGAACTTCGTCCACCATCGAAAAATAGAGTGACCTGAAAGAAGTCTTGTCTGTTTGTGAAGAATCAGTGGTAGATATCCAGTAAGCGAGAGTACACCAAGTCACATACAGATCTTCACAGCATCGCCATACTTCCGTCGCGCCTGAGGTTCCGTCAAACCCACTGTCCCGATAGGGGGATGGCTGGGTAGTAGCACCGCAAAATGAGCCGACGGGGTCACTGAACGATAGTGAACATATAAATACATACGAGAATACGACGCTTGGAATATCATCATAACTCAGTTTGTCGTCTTTGAGCTCGGGCGGTCCGAACAAACGATTAGCAAGTCTCCTTCCCGCAGCAATGGCTACGGGTGTCAACAACCACTTGCCCTGAACATCCCCAATGGCATAAATGCCTTTAACGCTTGAGTTCTGGTATTCATCTACAATAATATCTCCTTTCTTGTCAAGCTTGACACCAAGTTCCTCCAAGCCCAAGCCATGGGTGACTGCCCTGCGACCGATAGCCCATAAGACTAGATCAACGTCGACCTTGTCCCCTGTACCGGTGTGGACAGTGAGCGTCTTTCCTCGCTCGCCTTCAATCTTAGTTACACTGGTTTTCTTATGAATACTGACGCCAGTTTTCTCCATCCAAGGCGTCAAAACCTCTTGGAGCGAGGGATCAAATGTCCTCAAAACGGTCTCTCCCCGTATGAACATGTGCACTTCCGACCCCAACGTGCGGAAGATTCCCGCCAGTTCAACAGCAATGTAGCCAGCCCCAATGACAGCAACACGTTTTGGCTGCTGTGTGATATCGAAAAATCCATCTGAGTCGATGCCCAAGGAAGCTCCCGGAACCCGGTTATCTGAAGGGATGATAGGCTCGCCTCCGACTGCGACAGTGATATGGTCCGCCTTGAGCGTGTAAGTCTGGCCGTCGGGACGCTTGACCTCAACAGTATTTGGTGAAGTGAGATGTCCAAAGCCTTGGTGAAATTCGACACCTTCTTTTTCAAAGTTATTGGCATAGATGTTGTTGAGACGACGGATATAGGCGTCACGTTGAGGTTTAAAAGCTGCCCAATCAAAGTGTGGTTTGTTGAGACCGTCAAACTTATACCCTGGGGCATGATGGATCATTTTATCCTGCAAATCTGCAGCGTGCCACATGATCTAACCGATGGTCAAATAATGTGGTCGAGTAAAGTGCAGAGAAAATGGATGGAGGAACAGTGGGTTGGATAGATCATGTAAGTGACAGAAGGGACCAATGGATCTATCGGTGAACTTACTTTCTTCGGTACACATCCTGTTCATGCGGGACGGACGCAAAGACAGCTTGGTTGACTCTCGTACACACAATTAATATGGGTGGACGTACCGACATTCACACAAGTACCACCGAGATATGGGGTTGCTTCAACGACGGCAACCTTTTTGCCAAAACTTGCTGCCCGTCGCTAAAAGAAGAAATCGCAATCAACTAGTCAGTTACATGATTAATTTAACACCACGAAAAAACACGGCGACATGTCCAAAAAACATCAAACACTGAGAGTGACAAGCAGAAGAGGAGGATATGCAAAAATGAACTTACAGAAGTACCAGAACCACCGCTACCACCACCGATGACGACATAATCGTATCTGTCCGCTGTGGGCCTGTCATAAATTGGAGGCATCCTTCTAATCAACTCTGAGGAATTTGTGCTGAGAGCTCGTGAGATCTGACCAAGAGCTGTTAGAGCTCTGTACAATCCCATTATAATCAGTATGGACTTCAAGACTGGGCTTTGCTTAGTCAGTATGTCACCTGACCACATGTTGTTGTTGTTGTTGTTTATTCCCAATTTCTATACCGCTACAAGCAAACACAAAGTGCTAAGACGCGGTTCCGGCAAGCCGGAGCTCGACAGAGAGTAGTCCAACGGTTATCACAACAAGTGAATAAATGTTCTGAGGTTAAATATGGAGTTTTCAGGGTAGAAGTTAGTTTGGAAGGAGCAGACAGCGGAGTGCACCGGAGTTTCGGCGCGGGCAGCGGGCCTACTGAATGGAGGTGCAAGATTTGAACCCACGACCTCAACAGCAGGGAAAAGGCAATGTATAACCAATGTGGCAGGGAATTTACCACTATACCATCACAGCCCCCACCTGACCACATGTTATAAATGATTTACAGTTGTCCATTAGATAAGTATTAGTCTTCATTTTTTCAACCAAGTTATTTACAGTTGCTCACAGTTCACTGGGTGACTCCCAAGTTGTTAGAATAGTTCCAAGACTGCTAAGACCTTATATTTATTATCTGTATGTATTAAATATGGTTCTTGTAAGAAAATTAGTCTTATGAGAAGTGAGAAGTTATAAGTACCCAGAAACTCCAATTGATATTTGGGTAAGATATTCTACCATTATATCACTACTATATACTACAATAGGATGGTCCAAGCACATAGTCTGTAAATCTAACAAATGTTAGATAGAGTTTACATCTTGGTAAATAAGGTTTATAGATAGTACATAAAAGAGTGAGTAAAGTATTAAAATTATCTATGATGTGCAGAATGCAGATGTCAAATGACCTTCAGCTTCAACCTATATGTTGTATCTATATATATTGCTGGATCATATATTTCAGCCCAGTAGTAGTCAGAAAGAGAGATATGTTGCCATCAACACTAGAACTTAGTAATAATATCTGTTAGAGTATCATAGTCTGAACTCCAAGCCATATTTTGTTATAACTTAAGTTCAAGCATTTGGATAAAAGCATAACTCATGTATTGAGCACACAAGAGAACTCAATAGAATTTCTAATACAAAATAGTCTACTTTATATATCCTAGCTGTTAATCTGTGTGTACTATACTAAAGTAATGACTAAGTTCTTTTAGAAGGTTCTACAGTGTTCTGTCAAGTCACATGACTATGTAACTATGACTAGGACATGTGTAACAATATATCATGCTTTTGTCATACTTTTAGACTAAGCTCATATAGGAAAAAAGTAAAAAAGAAAAAAGAAAACAACTAAGTTTACTTTGGTGATTTATGATATAGATAATACTTAACTCATATCTGAGTTTTATCTTCACAAAGATAGCACTTATCCATTCTAAGTAGTATTCTCTTGTAAAACTCATTATTTCTAAATTGTACTATATCTCTCTTAATGAACCATAAGTATATCTGAGTTACTAAGTAAAGGCAGACTACCTAGGTAAGCAGGGAAAGAAAATTTTACAGTTATAATCTATATTAGCTAGTCAAAAATAGAAAAAAACATATTATAACTAATCTACTAATGTTGAGATGAGTCAGCCCAACTTCAATACTCTTCTTGGACCAGCACACTCTTCTCATTAATAGCCAGTCCAAGGTATTCAACAAACTTTTGAGTAATATCTCAGAGTAATTGTTAATAGAGAAAATATACTGAAAAGTGACATATTGTTAGATACAGTTTACATCTTGTTATCTGAGACCTGTAGTGAGTCCTCAGAATAGAGATGAGGAAAGCAACGTTATCTAGAATATATAGAATATAGATATTGAATGATCTTTAGCTTTAGCTTATGTGCTGCACCTCTACTAGTTACACTAGTTATATATTTCAGAAGTCTTACTTAGAATCCTGTAAGAGACAAGCCTACCAGAAGGTAGTGAGATATGTAATTGCCAACACTAGAAGTAAGTATTAGTTCTGGTCAATTTTTAGAATAAAAGTTTACAGTATAACTACTAGCTTAAATACTAAGTACTCTATCTAAGATAGTTATCCAGAGAATAAAGACTGTAAGCAAGTTACTCTGGATCTAAATAGTTCTTGGATGTAAGAATGGAGATTCATAGAGTTACTAGGAAGTCCAGTAAGAATGTTTGAGAAGTGATCAACATAGGATAAAGTAAGTTAATCTATACTAGATATTACAAGCTTAAGCTTAGATCAGGTTGCAATTTAGACAAAGACTTGAGTAAAGAGTAAGAAGATAATCAATTGGTAAAGTATAAGAATGTAGGATTATATCTATAGCTATATATACTTAAAGACTATAAAAAGAAAGAAAGGTATTCTTAAGAAAATAATAAGAGAGAAATAAGAAAAATATGAAAGAGTTTTTATTACTACATGAGGTACTAACTAATAATATATGAGATGATGAACACAAAGTATAATAAATAGAAGTCAAAGATAAAATAAACCCCAACATATATTCAAGT
>Ga0157368_1000184_pt1 | contig 30045 bp, 26 predicted proteins | sample AttbisABBM3_FD_113146 | JGI IMG/M metagenome (GOLD analysis project Ga0157368, IMG submission 113146) | Fungus gardens microbial communities from leaf cutter ant in Botucatu, State of São Paulo, Brazil - Atta bisphaerica ABBM3 | ecosystem: Host-associated > Fungi > Mycelium > Unclassified ... | reverse complement strand
ATTCTACTGACTATTTATATTATCTATCCATAGTCCATGCTATAACTGTGCATCCTACCCTAATGTCCATGTTCTGTTCTCATGTCCATTACTTATCTACCTTACATCTACCTCAAGGCCAGCATGCTGTATATATGTGCTCTGATATCATACCCTCAACCCTACTCTTAATCTCCATCGTCCATATATGCACCATGTATATACCATAAGGAACCATGTCCCTTGACATCACTCCATCTCTAGACTCTTCTCTATTCTTCTAAACCCTAAGTCCTTCCAGACTACTCTAGACCACTCTAGGCCTTATGACATAATGTCATGTGACTTCTCTCTCTCATCATAGACTAATAATATACTACTGTCTATATCTTATCTTATCTAACATCTGTCCTTACTAAAGTCTGTCCACACTTTTGTCTTATAACATACTTGTTCAATAAAAAGAAGTTTGAAAAACTACCAGAACAATGAGAATGAGATTATAAAATCAACCTAATAGAAGATACATCTAAGAAACTGAACACAAAAGCTTATGCAATGACAATCAAGGAAGAAGAGTCCTTAAATCAATAGCTAAATGAATAGTTGAAAGCAAGATTAATTGTGGAATACAAGTCAAGATATGTAGCACCATGCTTTTATATTCCAAAGAAGGACAGATCATTGTGATTAGTATAGGACTACTGGAAATTGAACCAGTTTACAATAAAAAACAAGACACAATTACCCTTAATTGAGGAAGTTATTGATAAACTAAAAGAAGTACAATATTTCAACAAACTAGACCTTATCTAGAATACAACAATGTACAAATCAAGGAAGGAGATGAATGAAAGACAGTCTTTTTAACAAACAAAGGCCTGTTCAAACTCCAAGTGATATACTTTGGACTATGCAATTTACCAGGAACTTTTCAATAAATAATGAACAGCATATTCCGAGAACTATTGTATAAAGGTGTATTTACAAATTATATAGACAACTTTGTAATTCTAGCAAAAATGATGGATAAACTAGAAGAACAAACAATTTGTTTCTTGAAAATAGTGGAAAAATACAATTTGTGTTTCAAGAAATCAAAATACGACTTCAATATGGAAGAGACCCCAATTCTAGAAGTAGTAGTTGAGAGAGGACAAGTCCAAATGGAGAACAATAAAGTCAAAGTAGTCAAGAAATAGAAAACTCCCACCAAGATAAAAGAAGTTGAAAGCTTCTTGGGGTTTGTGAATATCCACAGATGGTTTATTAAGAATTTTAGTCATATAACAAGGTCCCTCAACAAACTCAAAGGAAAGAAAGACTAAAAATGGGAAGAAGAATACCAGAAGACATTTGAAGAGTTAAAAGACAAAATAACAAGTCAACCAGTACTCATTCTTTCAAAGAAAGAAGAAAAATTTTAAGTAGAAACAGATACTTCAGAACATACTATAAGAGGAGTTTTGTCCTAGGAACAAGAAGGAAAATGAAGACCTATTGCATTTTTATCCAGGACAATACAACTAGCAGAAAAAAACTATAAGATCTATGACAAGGAACTACTCACTATAGTAGAAGCCTTAACAAAGTGGAAACAATATTTGTTGGATGCCACTGAAAAATTCAAAGTCTAGACAGACTATGAAAATCTCAAGTATTTCCAAGAACCTCACAAGTTGAATGAACAACAAGCAAGATGATATCTAAAGTTACAGGACTATGACTTTATATTATGACATATTCTAGAAAAAACAAATACCAAAGCAAAGGTTTTATCAAGAAAAGATCAGGTAAATACCAAGAACAATAATAAGAATATTTGTCAGATGCAGTTCACATCAGAGATGAAAGTCTGCAAGATAGACTTAGAGATATGCAGACTTGTGAAATGACCTTGGCTTTAGCTTATATGTTGCACCATCTGTCTGTCACATGGTTGTAATTTCCAATAAAAGAAAGAAGTCTAAAATGGAAGTGAGTACTGATTGATATATTGCTGTTGAATACTGGGAATTGAGTTCAATAGAAGTTATCTTCATCAATTATCAGACTAGTGAATTACAGTGTAACTACTAGTCTTATATACAAGTACATACTATAAGAGATACTTGGAGTTTCAGTAGTATAGTATCTATTACCCCAAGTAGAGGTTTTAGTGTTAAGACACTGACAAGAGTATGACTCTACCATGGAAGACCAAGTTGGATAGGAGTATCTCTGTCATGGAAGGCAGAATCTCCAGATTGTTGCACCAATGCCACATGGGCATGTTATAAGAAAGGTGGCCACTGTGAAAGGCAGGCTTTTTAGATTAGATGTTAACAAGAGGTATCTCTGTGGAGATGTGTTTTCCAGATGGGTAAACTTGATATATGACAATGTTCAAATGCTCAAAGATGAAATATAAACAAGATGACAAATAACAGCAAAAATAACAATGATATAAAGAAACCAAGTGGTAGAAGAAACTATATTACTGAAAGAAATACAAAGAAATGGTACCAAGGAACAGAAAGTGCTAAAGGAACTTGACAAGAATGATAGTCAATTTTGGGAAGAAAATGGAATTATCTATATCAAAGAAAGGATTTATGTTCTGAATAATAAAAGAATACAAGAACAAATCTTACAAGAAAATTACAACTCAGTGGATGTAGAATATTCAGAACAACAAAAAATGCTTGAGTTGATTAAAAGAAACTATTGGTGGCTAGGAATCAAAGAAGATATCAAGAAATATGTCCAGAGATGTACAAAATGCCAACAAAATAAAGTATAACATATGAAAAAAATAGGAGAACTTCATCTATTGGAAATTCCAAAAGGACTATAGCAGAAAATTAGTATTGATATTATCAGACCACTTCCAAGATCAAATAGAAAAGATGCTATTGTGGTTATAGTAGACCAATTCATAAAAATGATCCAACTTAAAGCAATAATAATGATAGTGTCATTACAAGAAATTGCTAAAATTTATCTAGATGAAATCTGGAAGATACATGGAGTACCAAGAAAAATCCTGAGCAATAGAGGACCATAATTTGTCTTAAGATTTATAGAAGACTTAAGAAAGGCATTAAGAACCAGAAGAATATTATCCATGGCATATCACCCTCAGACAGATAGCTAAATAAAACAAATAAATCAAGAAGTGAAAGTATTTCTGCAACATTATGTCAATTACCAACAAGACAATTGGACAGAATGATTGGCAGCTGCAGAATTCCAATATAACAATAAGAAGTATATGGCTATAGAAAAGACTTCTTTCAAACTCAACTTTAGTAGATACTCATGGAAAGAAAACTTGACAGTGCAAACTGAATTACCAAAGCTAAAAGACTTTCTAATCAGATTACAAAGAAGTTGGGAAGAAGCAATGAAGTCAATAGAATTAGTAAAGGATACTATGAAAAGACAATTCAACAAGAAAAGAAGAAATCCTCAAGGACTAAAAGCAGAAGACAATGTGTGAATGGAAGCTAAAAATATCCATTTGAACAGACCTTCAAAAAAGCTTGACCAAAAAAGATACAGACTCTTTAGGATCTTGAAGGATATTGGTCAAGAAGTGTTTTAGCTAAACCTTTCAGAAGAATAGATGATTCACAATATATTTAATGAAGATCTGCTAACATGATGCAGAAAGCTCTAATTCATAGGATAACATATAGAACCAGCACCACCACCAGACATAATTAATAAGGAAAAAGAATATAAAGTTGAAGAAATCAGAAAGCATCAAAAATGAGGACATGGCATATAATTCTTAGTACATTTGAAGGAATATAGAAATAAACATGATCAATGAATAGTAGAAACAGGGCTGTCTCATGCAAAAGAGGCAATTGAAGATTACCAGTCAAGAATTTTGAGATAAAACCTATAAAAGAGGGAGGTAAAATCCCAACTTGATATTTCAAAGTTACTCAAACAATAAGAAATCCTTTCAAATGGCCTAACAATTTACCACTGCTCCTACCTCACCCAATTCCTACATTACTCACACTCTCAACAATATGGATCTAGTCAGGATAATAAACAACAAAAGAAAAGATTAGACAATGAAATACTATAAAATCATATGAGAAATTAAACAAATGGTGGATGTACAAGCACAATTACAGAGCATTATTAGGTTGGCAGAAGAAGCCAATACCCAGATCACAAAAATTTAGACAACAATATTACAAACCAATGATAACTATCAAATACAGACTGCAAACAATATCTTCAGTATCTTTGAAGACTTATGAAACATTATCCAAAGTGATATGGAAAACCAGGCATATTACATCCAAAAGCTGCTGGTAGATGAATTGGATAATTGCAAAGGAAAAGGAAATAGATATGTAGAGGGACATATAAAAGAAATACAAGATACATACAAACAAGAGAATATAAAAATAGAGAAACCAAAAACTGATAAAAGGAAACAATGAATTCAAGATGAGGAAGTTTTACTCTACAAGCCTTATGAAATCAATTCACCAAGATCTAAAACCCCTGAGCCAATGTTCATCTAAGATAAAATTAATAATTTGGACAAGTACATGAAGTTTATGCAATCACCTGTTAAAACAATGCCATTTTATTTGCCACCACAATAGAAATCCTTACAACCTCAAGAAAAACAAGATGAGCAATATTGGAATGAAATTGCCATTGCTTTTCTAGAAAAGAAACATAATGCAGATATGTCAAGAAAAGGATTTCCAATCAAAATGTATTTAGGAGGTCCACCACATGAACCATATTTTATTATATTGATGTTATAAGGTCAAATTATTATAGAACCCACCAAGAAGATGGTAGCCTCATATGTAGTTAGAGATTTAGTGTTATTAGATTAAGTCATGAGAATATAAATGCTAAAAAGAGGGTATTGTTACAATTGCCTCATGTTATCACATAATTTTTGCATGGATTATAGGATGTAGAGTATTCTCTTTATAACACAATGATTGGCTGTGCTGTAGTTGGTCTCAGTCAGTGCCTTATGTAGTAGGCATTGTTTTCTTATCTTCTCCTCATATTCAATGATATTCTCATTATCAATAGATATATATAGTTGTAGATACAGTCTTGTATTCTTATACTTTACTAATTGACTCTTTTCTCTACTCTTACTCAAGCCTTTGCCTAAGTTGTAATCTGAGCCAAAGCCTAAGATTGTAATAATTACATTAGTATATAAGATTGCATTGTCATATTTAAGGATATTTGTATAGATTGGATAGACTAAGTCAAGGAGTTTGGTTAATTGTCAATTTGTAAAGAAAAAGAAATATCATGGTTATTCTCATAAAGTTTCATATAAGAGAAATTAAGCTCAGCAATCTGAGAAGTGAAGTTCTGATAGTTCATAAATAAGCCCAAAGAGTCTCAGTATTAAACTGGTTATGTATTAACAAGTTATCCAGTAAAGTAAAATCAAGAATAGCTAAGGCTTGGAAGCTCAAGAAGTTTTTTTTGGTCACCTCATCTACATCAGTATTCTAAGAGAGTGCCAAAACATTTAGCATATCTTTAGTAGTGAAAATAGTCCTAGAGTAGATAATAAGAGCAAAAGCTAATTTAACACAGATTTTTCAGAAAAGGTAGTTAGCAGAACTAGTAAGCTTAGAAAGAATATCAACAAAGTTGGCTATTGCTATCAATAAAGATAATTAGTATGAATTAGGGAGCAAATATAGTTAGCTAAAGTGCAAATGTTTAATCCAACCAGTGATGAGCTATTAACACATGTAAGGTACAAGGGAATCCTGTAGATATGGAGCAATTCAGAATCAGCTCAATCCATAATAGATCTAGGAATGATAAGATATCAGCTCATTAGTAGAGACAGTCAAGTCTTTCTTATCAATAGAAAGTAGCCTAAAAAAGCACTAACTAGAGATTAAGACAACTAAGGCTTATAACTTGCTGGAAGGAATAAAGTACACAGCAGCATGGTACAGTGTGGATAACTGGCAACCACTTATCTGTAGCATATACTCTAATGGAGAGCTAAGAAAAAGTGAGCAATAATGGAAGATGAATAATATTGGTAGGAGTTTAATCTATACAAAAATTATTATATCAACTATCTAATTAGGACTACTAATTATAAGCCATACACTTACTAGACAGAATACTTTACAATAATGGCTGTAGATGAGCCTCATCTTCTAAAGAAATCTTAAGAATCTCTTTTTACTTTGACTCCATGACCAGGGAGACCTTAATACTGTTTATTACATCTATACCTTGTACTAAAACCTCTTTCTACTGTTTCTTGGTCTCTTTCTCTTTGCACTGCTTTTATACAGCTATTTCCTCTGCTCTGGTATTTATCACCAGCCTGGTCTTTTCTACTATTTACTTAGCATATCATATTCTTGCTATCTTTTCTAAATGAGTAAGAAGCTCTTGCTCTTTAACATGCTACCACCATATATTTTCTTAAAAAGAAGCAAAAAAAATTTCTCTTTTGTATTGACTTAAGTATAATCATGAGTTTTCTAGATAAACTAAATAGAATTTTGAAGGCTTAGTCCTAAAAGGAAAATACTATTATATGCCAAGTATAACTCCAATAATAGTCCATCTTCTATAACAGTGTTATTCCTTTTAATATCCATTCATAATCCATCTTCTATAGTAGTATTATTCTATAACTTGTTCTTCATAATAATATCATCTTCCATTCAAAACTCTACAAGTATTTAGTCTTCTATAATAAAGTTCACTTCTTTCCAACTTGGTCTTCTATAGTTATAGTAGTATTTTTCTATCTAACCCTTGTTAGTGTCTTACCACTGAAACCTCTGCTTAGTACTATACTCTGAGATATTTGAATTCTTTTAATATTATACTTGTATATAAGGACTGGTGGATATACTGTGTTCTCTAGTCTGATAATTAAATATGACAAATGTTGTTGAATACAAAACTTTGGTATTTTACAGCAACACACTTCTTATCAGTACTCAACTCTTTTGAACTTTGTTCATTTTCTCAAGTTGTAACTTTATAGTAGACAAACAGCACAATATATAAGCTAAAACTAAGGTTGTTTTGCAAAGTCCATAACTCCACACTTTTTGTACAAGTTTCCACACTTGGTATAAACTTTGAGTAAACCATATGGACTTTTGTTCTCAAGTATGAACTATACCTAATGTTTATCTATTAAAAGGATGGGTAATATCAGAATTGTGAACAATAGACTTGGTTTTATTTTATTTTATTTTATTTTTCATTTTAATATACTGTAGCTATATTGTGTGATATCATCCATTCTAGAACTTTCTATAACTTTCTCCCATGTTATATGGTTGTGTGACTGTAACTATGACAAGTGTGACCAACATATCATATTACATTACACTTTTTAACCTAAGTCTAAATAAGAAAAATAAAAACAAAAAATAAAATAAAATAAAACTAAGTTTACTGTTTGTGACTCTGACAAACCACATCTGACAGTGGACTAAACAAATCCTACTCAACATTATTTTCTACATCATCTGAAAAAACTAGACCTCTAACCTCTGAAGTAGTTTTCTTTTAAGAAAAGATATCTAATTTAGAAAAAATATTGAAAACATTGAAATTACTGATTTATGCAATACAATTTCTACCATCTACCCATTATTATTCTATTTAACCTGATAAAGAGAAGAACAAAAACTACTAGAATATAAACATAATGTAAATACAAGTCATTGAGAATTTCCTACCAAAATGTATTCAACTACCACATAAACTGTTCTTCATCACCATAACTATGAATGGAACACTCATCATAAGGCCAATCAAGAATAACAGTTAGTATTGAAACAAGGAACAAGAAACTAGGATTAGAACATAAAGGTTAATGGAAGTTGGTAGAGTAGTTGGTTACCAGAAACTGTTTCTACTGGTGGCTCATAACAAGTACTGTACTTACACATCATTATTAGTTCATGCTATTCTGATCACAGTCATAGGTGTAATGCTTATTCAACAAGAAAGATCTTCACTTTCAAGCATAACCTCTAAAGCAGTATCTTTTCTCTTTATTCTGAGTCTCTCACATCAACTCAGAGTGCAGATCACCAATTTGAGGTTCTAGCAGCATTAGGAAATGCTATGCTCTGATAGCTCAGAAATCACCTAGTAAACTATGAACAACTGTAAATGACTACAAGTCAAAAATGTATCCCACAGGGAGTTGTACATGCAGTCAGATAATCTACTGACTAAGTGAACCTTGTAACCAAGATGTACGGAGCACATTTAACATAAAACTGAAGCCTGAAAATCAGCCACTGAAGTGAGGCTAGCTCAATTACCACTGATTCTATAATTAATCTTGATGGCTGATTTATACTCCAGAATGACTGTATTCTAATAGCAAGCTACTAGGGCATTGTTAATTACACTCATTATTATGATAAGTGTCTTTTAACAACAGAACCTTCACATCGGGATTCGAAAAAGTTCCAAGGCGGAACGAATTTTTTTTTACGCACTGTCAAGTCAAACAACATTAAGGTCATGAAATTATGAGATGGCATCGCGACAAGCTCGATTGCATCTCTCTAACATATCGATCTCATTTCAATAATACTTGATAGTTTTCAGTAGTAATGTGTGTCAACTGATAACAAACTCGTGCCGATGACGAGCCCAGAAGGATAAAAAGATACCAGAACAAGACAACAAGACAATGCAAGGATAACATGCAACTTGGACTGTAAACAGAAATCAATTTCTCCTATGAGCATAGCAAACGACAAAGCAAAAATATATATCTATATGTAACTGTAGCCGAAGTGTTTGAAAGGATTCCAATTCTAAGTTGTGAATATGTAGCACAAGATGACGACCAGTGATATTTAGGCCCTGGTGAGTCTAATAAGCTCCTGCCGGCTTCCGGTAATAAAGGTATTCTTTGACGCGGAGTTGCTCGGATGTCATATATTCGAGCAGCCAGTGGATTCCAGCCCCCAATCAAAACTAAAATTCAAAGTCGACGAGCATTTAGAAGCCTGGGCTTTGAATGGAACACTATTCCATCGGATATCATTCTGACTAGGCATTTCGGATAGAATCAAAGGCACCGAAGAGAAGAGTGGGGGGCAGCTTCTTGTTGAACGGTAATAAGTAGACAATACTTTGCTGGGTATGGAAATAGTAGGATTGAGGGACTGAGTGCGAGGTTTGGATACCAGGTGTAATCGGTTGTCTGAGATGGTTGAGATGGTGGATATAGAAGGGCTAGATATTTGTGTGAGAATGAGGACAGAACCTTCGAATCCGTAGATAGGGGCATCTGGATGTCGTGATCGTCGTGAAGTGGAGATGGTGGTAGGATAGTTTATGGATGTCGTGACTTGTTGCTCTTGGTCAGCAGGATAAATGCGCGAGTATAACCAAGTCGTAAGGACGAGTAAATTGCAAATGATTAAAGATAACCCAAGCTGTATTTTGACAGATCCTCTGTGAGCATGACAGGCAGAAAAAACAATTCCAGACCTACCTCAACATTCGCACTAACCACGATTGCAGTTGGTTTCTGCTGTAAAATATGGACGCCATGAATGACACTAGCCACCGTTACAAGGAGATCGCTGGCAAACACGGAGAAGATGAGAATTTGTCGTCTGTTGTTGAGCTTCACATTCCAGAGCAGGTACACTGGGGAACATATCAACCATAGATCACCCGCTATATCCGCTGATGCCAAGAATTGATGTCTCAGCGAGGTATTTTTAAGGATCAAGGCGGTTATACATACTGCAGATTTCCAAGATCCCTGCTTTGATCGGGAGTAAGCACCGGAAGATTCTACTCGTGGCAGATTGGTTCTGACAAGCGTAAAGCTTCTCAGTGAGCAGTCCACACCATATTAGAGAAAAGAGTACTGCGGCGCCTTTAGCAATACGCTGACCATGTCCCGGAGGGGCGAGCCGAACAATCGCAACGGCAATACTCATCCTGGACCCCCACAGTGTAGATGTTACTGCGACGAGGATAAGAACTTTGCGGGCCTCTGATGCTCGATAGTTAGACGCAACAACTAGAAAACGTTGCACGTAAGTAGAGTCTTCCTGATTAATTGTCGGTAGAACTACAGGTCGAAGAGGACACTCGTACCATTTATGTTGAACACCACCAAGAAGAGCAAGTCAGAGAGCATTGCAACGAATGCCCAAAAATCATCCCACCAAAAACGTCGAGTCCGCATTCGATAGACGAGTCGAGCCACCGAAGCGGTGATACCAAGGCAATGAAGCAAGAAGAGCACACCTGAAAGTGTTGGCAACATCAGTACAAGTCAAGTCATGCAGTCAATGATCCGCTTACCTTTCACACTTGCCTGCACAGGCATTGAGGAGCGAGATCGAAGAAAAAGGCAGAGTGAGGAGATCCGAGGTGTAGCGCGTCGGTCCAGTAGTCTGGTGTTGTGGGATTATATGACAAGAGCCTACTGTGAGACATGCACACAGAACCGGGAAGCAGGAAAAGAAGGGGGAGCAAGAGGTAGAATGGACGAAGGAAGACGAGTATGAAGGGGAATGTCAAGGTATCAGTCCAAATAAAGAGGACCTCGAGTGTGAAAACTCGACGACCGTCTACAAAAGTTGACAGGACAAGGGAATCGGCAGAACCGATGCGCGTTTAATCTGCCAATTTTTCTTTCATCTGAGGAGTTTTCAGCTTATCCTTTTCAGGGCTAATTCCAATTGACTTTTGATTGGAGACCGGACTTGGCAAGGTTTTAATAAGCTACTGTGAAGGTCCTTCTTCTCGTTCCTCCGCATCCTTGGACGATTCTCTGCCGCTTAGGGTACATATTCATATTCTCCACATGTTGGGTGTTGGGCACGACGTGCGTACCGTCCGGAAGCAATTCTGGTGGTTCGATAGAAATCTGTGATGCGGAAAGCCCCGGATCGACAGGAACATCATCAAGAATTGGCGCCAGCGAATAACAATTCCGTATCTTCACCTTCAGTGTGCAATCTCTACCATTGTCAGCAGAAGCAAACGCCTCTGCCTTTATCCAATGCCATCCTGAAGCACGGGTCAGGTGTTTACCTTCTTGGCCTCCCCCTCCGACCTCCTTTACCACAAGACACATCCTGTCGATGTGCTATGGCAGAGTAAAAAAGCCTGCCTCTATCATTCCATTACTCTTATCCATGCTTCCATCACTGTATTAAATATACTACCAATCACCCCGTGGTATAAACCTTACAACTTATCACACTATTACTTGTGATCTCTTACAATACATCCTGTGCTCAAGCTGCAAACTTCGCTCTCTCATACCCGGCTTGAATCTCCAACAAAATAGCAACTAGTGACCGATTCACGTCTGTATAGATGAATTGATCTAATTACAAGGACCCCTTCAATGGAAACCCCAAAGCTTCGCTACTATCATTGCATTTGTTTCAACTAAGCAGGCTATTCCCTTTGTTTCCGGCACCTAGAGGAACAATTGCCTGACAGCCTTGAAAGGTGTTACAATGGGCTTGATCACCCATTCATCTGGTTCAGGCTCCTCTTACTCCATGGCCGTATCCAACCCAAGATGCAAACCGGAGGGCTCCCGAGAAAGAAATTCTCCGTCAGAAACGCCCTGGTGTAGAACAGCAACGACCGAGACCGGCTCAACTAACCATTATTCCACACACCCTACAATATGAACTCGTGTTCGAGAAACCCCCAAGCACACGAACGTGCAATCTTTGAGATCGAGCAACAAGTTGGCTGGAAACGGAAAAACTCCTGTCGATTAACTTCCCACAACACCATTCCGAGGTGGAACACCCCTTTATTTTCACATTTTCTACAACCAACTGTCCGGACCCCGTTTTCTTCCCTGTCCCTATCACGACCGTCGACTCTTGATACATACGCCAGCAGATCTATCCGGACCAGCCCCGAGTGTGAGAAGCGTAGCAGCCGGAAAGAAGTGACCCTGCTTCGTCGGGTACCAGAGGACGGCGACGCTATGGAGTCTCACTCAGCACCTTTTCCACAAAGCAGCAGCCAGTGCCTCAACGATCAAGAAGGTGGAGGACGTGATAGCTTGAGTCGAACCCCTGTATTCGGATCTACATTCCAGAATGTCAAGGGTCAGTCTCTGACCATGGGTGATGATAACGAGGAAGAGGAAGAACAGAGATGGTTGGACGAAGAAATTGCACGCCAGGGCCTATATTGGGGTATGCCTCTCTTCAGTAGTCCGTTTGTCAACAACAGTGATTTAAGTTTCAAACAGGATCTTACCGTCAACTTGTTGGCTTGTACAGTCTGACGCCAGCCTTCACATTCCTTGTCTTCTTCTCCCTCGCCTATTTTCCAAAAATTTCCTGTTCATCAGTGACACATGAAAAACCTAGTCTGTCTTATGGCTATTCACCACTTTTTCCGTTCCCGCTGCCTGAAATATCTACAGCCATGGCCTTCTGGGCACTCTCACACCTTCTCAGCTCTTCTTCATTCTCCATTTTTTCATTTATCTTCGCGGATCATGTCATTACCTCTCTTTTCCTTGGTACCCTGTTCCAAAGTCTGTTAATTCTCATTCTCCGACAAGCTATCGTACCCGTTCTGCTCATTCCAAGCACTGCCATGTCTAATCACCCAACATGGCATGATGGCTCATTCTGTCGGACATGGTGGATTGCTCTCGGCTGGGCGGCAGCTGAGGCAATTGTCGGTATCAAGCAGGGCTACGATGGAATCGCGTTGTACCGAGATCTTCTCGTCAATGTCGGAAGAGTTGCGATGACGCCAAATCAAATACGGAAGCCGCAAAATGTGTCGACATTGGGATATGGGAGTGTCCCTCGTGAAAACCGTGAAACGGCGCCCAGTTTCAGGCAGTCGATTGACATCGAGAGACGACCTCTTTTGGAGAACCTTACTCGCAGTGCTAGCGACATTGCTACCCAGAGCGACGCTTTCCTGAAGGATGCCATGGACGATGAAGTGGAGCGTGATATCGACGAGTTAATTGCTCTGCGTGAGCGAGAAGAACTCGAAGATCTCTATGGCATGCCGTTTATCGTGAGTATCAGACTATCTGCCTCCATGCGTCGCAATCGTCGCTTATATCTTCATTCAGCATATTCCTGTTTTCATTTCATGTCTGCACCGACTCAATTCAGTTCTGTTTGTCCTGGGTTCGACTCTATTACTTACTGCCGCATACATACGCTCTTCTCTTTCTTTGGGACCATTGCACTCGGCGCCTAAACACCTGGGAACCTCACCGGCTTCTTACTGGGTGGAGTCTCGTGGAGATACACAGTTACTTATCACTGCCCCTCTCCTTGTGGTCCTGCAGTGGGTCCTCTCGGTTCTGCATACCCCTCAAGTTCTACCTCGCATAGGCGTGCAAACCTTTGTCTATGTTGGTTTAATTATCTCTCTTGGAGTCTTCTTCGCAGGATTGGGAGTATGGGAAGGAATTGTGTAGGAGGGTGTGGTTCACCGCCAAGTCGTGTCGTGTCTCTCTTTCATAGCGATGCTATTTTAGCTCCGTAACGCTTTCAATCTCTGCAGTATTAATACTCCATCACAACTGTTTGTAGTTTGTATTCGTACGGCCGTTATTAGGTAATTCCTGACAGAAACCGCCTTGCTGTTACTTGGCGCTTCTCATATCATCTGCAGGAAGCTACTGATACATACATGGCCATCTGGCGTCTATATGTGTAGCTGTCATGATCCAAAAGAAAATTCTCTCGATGTCAAATCCGTACCATTGTTGTCTATTCACTTTTTATTGTCACAAATCGCAATCGTTTTCCATGAAATCATGCCATCAAGCGTGCAAACTATATTTACAAGAAGGAAAATACATAGTTATGTAGAATAGGCGAGAACGGTATCCATAAATCAAATCACTCAGCTGATAGTCTTGAGGAAATAACTTGAAAAAATAAAGGTAGTAAATATTAAACATAACAAAACGTATTTGCGCCACTGTGTCGAGCTGACGAGAGCTGAAAGTCAACCGCCAGACTGAACAACAGACTCGCTCGTCAGCTGGGCGACGGTCAAAAACCTGTATGACCCCAGAAAATCGTACTCAAAGTTCGACTTCCCGGTTCTTTCCAAAACGTCATGTCCCAACAATCACTGAATGCACACAACCCATCGCTATGAGCAGTCCAGTCAAGAATTTGACCATGTGCGCCTTGATGTATGGGAGCCATATCGAACGTTCGAACATGTCCCAAATGCTGTCTCGACCCAAGTATAGTGTCATGAACTCACTCCCTCACGATCTGAGTTTCCAACCATCCCCCTTTCTGTTTATTCTCCCTACACCACCAGTTCCCTGTCGTACAATCAACCAAAGAGCTGTGCTGCAAACAATGTCCTTCAGTTCCTCTGCAGAGAATTCTAGGCCTTTGTAAACGCCTGCTTGATTGCTTTGGGACGATGTAGGATCTTCTTCATTGACACCTCCTTGTCCAGGGATCGAACCAGGTACTCGCCTTCTGAGATTCAATCGTTCAACTTCAACGTCGGGGAGAGGGAAAGGAACTTTCAACATCGCAACGACCTTGGGGTGATGTGGCATCGGCGAGAGCGTTCCAACCTTGAGTTTGAGAACCTCCTTCGCCCCGCTACCCTTTCGCGATCGGCTGGAAAAATCGCTACTCATCGAGAAGGATGGCACGGTTCGATTGATTTTCAATGTGCACACCCAAGGCGTTTCAGAATCCTCAGGATCGCTATCCTCGCCACCATCCCTACTGTCCCCACGTTCAGGCGATTCAGAAACATCTAACCCCGGAACAACTGCACTTTTTAGTTGCCTCAGCGCCCGACGAGATGTTCCATCTTCAGGACCAAGCTCTCCAACCCCACTACCAGTACTATGGCCTGATTTTGCAGATAACGAACTGAGGCGTTTTTTTCCTGATTTGCTATCCCAACTCTTGTCTGTCGGTGCTCTCTCCAAGCAGGACTCTTCGGGATCCTCAAAATCATCCCATTCGCGCATCGTAGCGATACTCCGCTTCTTCCCCAATCCCCCTCCCTCAACCTCGTCACTCTTCACCCTCCTTCTACGACCACGCCCGCTCCCCCTTACCTTCCCTCTCTTCCACTCGAACCGGACCTCAATCCCCGCACCAGGTTCGTCCGGATGTACATGTTGTTCCTCTTCTCTCCCTTTTGTGCTGAGACTACTGAAAATACCGCCTCGGCTAGTCACGTTCGGAAAGGATAAACCATGCTCATCGTGATGAGTCGATCGCTTGAGCCACTTCTTTACTAGCCAAACGTACATGAGGGCTTTGCTCTTCTTTATATCACCAGGTCCCAAGAGACTGGTGCTTCCTAAAGCTGAGACATAGGTCGGCTGAATACCAAGCACAGGTGGCCTAGATTGCAACTGTTGTAATTGCGTTTGGAATATAGCAGAGCATGGACTTGATTGGTGTGTGTGTGTCGGGGGGTAAAGCAGGACCTGGGGGGTTGTGGATGAGGAATTGTGAATAACACCTCCACTCTCAAAACCTTCACTTGTAGCCGCCAAGCTGGAGGCGCTCATGTTCGGAGATGGGATGGCCTTTTCTCCAACACCTCCGACACCCGTCGAGGTAATACCAAGACCAACCCCTTGTCCATCCAAAGGATTATTGACGTTCAGCGATGACGACGAAGACGAACCCGCAATCCATAACAGCTTGGGCTTGTTATTCTTCAGTGCAGATTTGAAAGGTGATGCAAAAGCCGTCAAACTCGTATTTCTAGTATGAGTCTTTTCGGATTTGCGTGCAGACAATGAAGAGCCATGCTTCTGCTGAAATGATGGTTTCGACGTTGTTTTGGGCAATTCTCCCGGAGGTTGGGAGCTCACGACTGAGGCGGATATGGATGAAGCATCCGATAGGACGGCCAATTTCTTGTTCGAACTAGTTTGAAAAAGTTTCCCGAAAATATTCCGCTTCGATTGACCTAGAAACTGCGGTTGAGGAGTGGGAAGCGTAGGCGTGGAATCAGAATCGATATCAGAAGTGGCTGCGGGTCCAAAATTTTTGGGATTATGATGCTGCGGCTGCGCGTGTGCAACACTCAAGTACGAGGAGTCGACCGGTCTTTGTTTGGCAGGGACAATAGATGAATCCGCAGTGAGATGCCGCTCCAGCGTGTGGGCTCGACCAGACGGAGTGCCAGGGAATGCCGAGATCTGAACTGCTGAAGACTGGTGATCGTCTGCAGATATGTTTACACTGTTCCTACCAGTGCAGGATAGCAAATCTCCCCAAACTTCAACGGGTTCGAGAGAAACCAGATCGATGAGAACGATCCCGCGCCGCTGAAACTTGGCTATCTTTGCATCGGTTCCGGCGTCAACAATAACATTAGTCATGACATTGTGAGCTTGTAAGTTGTATAATGGCACAATAGTGCGTCTCGTAGATGCAGAAGACGACGCGACGGACGAGAATGAAGATGTAGATGACGCATAGTTATTGTAAGATGTATTGGAGTGCAGTGATGAGCAACGGGTGAGATTGGTGTCCGTAACAGTGCTCTGAAAGGATGCATTGGACTGGGAAGTCACGCCATTTGAAGGTTTAGTGTTGGGTGGGACCAACTGAACTTGTAAATTCAAGGGATGGTTCGACTTGGAGGGCGGAGGTCTAACAATTATGAAGCTCTACACGGATAGTTTTAATCGAAGTGAATGGGCTCAGTAACAAAGTTACCTCGTTGAATGCCTTTTCCCGAGACTTAGACATTGGTTGGGGCTGGTTTATGGGCTGTGGAGTACGAGATTCCTGCATATCGTCTTGCTCATCCTCGGACCCTGGATCATCCTGGCTAAACTGGAGTGGTTTCTGGGCACTGGCGTGCTCTATATGGAGGGACGAAGGAAGAAACGATGCGATGGAGGAAAACATTGTCGTTGAAGCAGAGTAAGAAAGCGTAAATGAGAGTGGTAAGGACTGAGATCAGTGTCATATAGTCGCCGATACTGTCATCACAATTATGTCAGTGCCTCCGTTCCGGCCTTCCTTTTCTATCCATCAATTTTCAAGTCTGACATCAGTGATTAAGAACAGCTCTCAATTTACTTATTTGCAAAGCACTTGATGTCCTATACGAGTCAAAAGGACAACCAAGCTCTCACTGCAAATTTTCTTCCACTGTGGGGTTCGTTTTCTTGACAAAAAAACAACTCATCGAACTTGACTGCTATCCTCTATCAAGTAGTCTGTCCTGGTCGTGACTTGAATAACAGTTTTGGAACAGATTTGGATTGAAAGCCATACAAGACAGCAGGCGGAACAAACGGGTTTTATGTCAGCATCCAGCAAGGGTCCCAGTCATTAATAATTTCGAGGTCGATGCCAGGCCAGCCACCTCTCTCTTACTTTACCTATTCTGCCCCTGTTGACCTACTTGCACACAAGCTGAGTTGGGGAGATATGGAAACTTCAACTCCCTATGAAGGGCTCCCAGCAAATTGCCAGACACTCAATCGGTCGGGCTTCCCGGAGAATAAAATCAAACACGTAAAAAGCCGGGACCAGTGGTAATGTAGCTGGACTGAGCATCCACTTTCGATAAAACATGTCAGCATGTTAGGAATAAAAAGCCAGGTGTCCAGCCAAAAAGCGTGCTGGAAAGTACCTGAGTAAATGATCATGACTCAACCAAGAGTCCATTGACGAAAGGTTAATGACGAGTGATTGATTACTGGGAACGCTCTGGGGATGTCTCTAGGCGTATCCCACATCTTGTTCGGAGATCGGGACCCTTGTGAAAATGGCAGGCCTCGGCACACCACACATTGCCGCACGACAATCCACGTTCGGGCGGGCTGATCTACTCATCCCGACTTCAGTCCACTTGAAAATATTGATCTTCGAGATTACCAACTAGGTGAATCCATTCAATCTGGACAATTTCATCAACAGATATAGATATTCATTCTCTGGAGTTAGGTTCTCGACTTTTCGAGAAAATATGTAGTGAGCGATGTTCTATTCAGGCGCACAAATTCTCGAGCCCTGCCGCGGGACAACCTCGACTTTCCGAGGTGTGTAACTTCACTCGCGGTCTACCGGCGCACAGATGAAATGAGGACAGACCCCATGAGCCATCCATCCCTCCTCGGATCGGCCTCCAACTAGCTGTCCTACTACATACTCATTATTTTTTCAAGTGGGGCTGCTTCACTTCCCAACTCTATCAGCAGCACCGATACCTATGAACCCTTCAGCTAAACAAGGGGTAAGAGTCTGACATTTTTTCCACGATATAGAGTTTTTCAAGCTCTATCTGAGGAAGGGTCGTTGAGTTCACGTTTTGTCCGCGGTGAAGGTCGCGCTGACGTTAGGCCAAGATGCTTGGGTCCAGCAGCCCCAAACTTTGCCCAGAACAGCGATTCAAATGCTATTATAAGTCCTTGCATTTACTACCTACGTTTTTATCGCCGACATTACCGAATTCGCGCTTGTCATATCACTTGTTGGATGGGCGCGGTTAATATCCATGTCACTGCATCCTATCGTGGTGGTAATTTCTCTTCATTTCCGTCTTTTACCCACCTATATATCTCATAAGCTGAATACCAAAACCACGCTTCGCGGCAGAGACACCTGTTATTTTCCCGGTGGAGATGGTGAATCATCAGTGCTGTCAGAAAGGGGAAACTTTAGCGGCGAACACCGCGCAGAACACCGCAAATTTTAATGTTACGAACACCCACACGCCACCTCAAGACGATCGGGTGCAGCTTCAGCGCAGAAAAAGAAATACCGTATCTATAAATAGCAAAGGTTGACTTTTCTGCGTTTCTATATCTGAAGTCAATCATTTTATATGAACTACCAGGGTGTTTACCTTCTCACTCAACAGTGAGTATGGCGCAGATAACTGGGGTCCATTACTCGCATCCCGACTTTATTTCCTCACGCGCAGCTGAATCACAGAATGACCCTCTTTATCGGCTTGTCATGCATATAGGCTTGCTCCACCTATTGCCATGCGTGAGCACTAATCCCGGCCCAAAGATGCGGTAGTCTCATAGCGAGAACGTATGGGACTTGACTCAGATGCCGAAAGAGACTGCTCGAGGCACATTTGTTGCCCAGGTCGGGACAACGGCTGACATCCAACTATTCCTTACACTTGTATTGACACCCGAGATCCATTTATACTTTCAATGATAATGTTAACACTCTCCACGACATTTTCAATCCCTGAGGCCTTTGATGAACAAAAACTGACAGCAATGGAACATGGCACCTGCGGAGAACCGCTCACTCGAAACCCGCACTCACATGCGTTACATGCGACTATCACCGCTATGGTTATGGAGACTACTGATACATCCTACAGACAGCCTCTCCCTCACTCTACCCAGCTGGCATCCTTGGCTAACGAGATGGGATAAGAGTATTCTTAAAGAATATCCCCCTGGAGAACACACTAGAAGACACCACCAGTGCCCCAATTGAATAGATCCACGCTCGTTCTCTGTAGAGCTCTCCTTTTCCCCTCTAACTTTTACTGTGATATAGAATATAGTCTCATTACACACTGTTTCTATTCTCCACCCAACAAAGGCCCTTCGAAACCAAACTTTCAACATTCACTTGCTTCTTTCACTAGAAAACTCCACGCTCACCACCTCTCCCCCCGCTAGATGATGAAACATTTATTCCAGTTCTCATGGTGTAGATCCTCCGCATCTTGACACTGTAGTTTGCTTGTTGCGACATATGGCACGTGCATTGTGCAGGATGAGGTTCCAACATTTAAATTATGATAGTAGCCCGATCACTTGGTGGTATGTACCAGTTTTCAGTCATGTATCATTCAAATAGTCAGGGCCATCTTCCGCCTCCATCATGGATTTGTTTTTCCTTGGATCGACAAATGACAGTCAGAAGGATCAATTAATGTGACGTGACTGATTCCCGACATTTTGTTCCTGACTACTTCAATCGTTCTGCCTCACCACAGTCGTTGATTCAGAATCAAACATTCTGATTCCTTCAATCGTCGCAGATATGATTTTTGAGAGTGCATTGAACCACCACGGATAGAGAAAGACTTGAGCATCCAGCCCACACTAGCCGGCGGTGTCTGAGGTTATTCTGAGTTGAGGACCGAACCGAATTCCTCACGTTTCAGCAACTGGGTTGACACCCAGGTAATTCTCCGGACACCACTGAGAATGGACTATAGCTAAAATTTTCCATGTGCTACGAAAGCTTTTTCGTAACACTCGAACAGAGAAGCAGCCCTCTCGTGCTGGGAAGCAGTCTATCATGGTTCACTCTCTTTTAGCTAACAGCCAACAGGTTGAGCAAAGAAAAGCACCATCCTCATCGGGTCCAATTGAGCCTTGAGCTGCTATGCAGCCAAATTACTAGAAAGCCTCGTGCTGATAGGGGACCTGTTGTTCTCTCGTGCATGTAGGGATTCGGGCGTACCATTACGATTTAAGCTATAAGGCCCTGCAAGGCGTCGGAGTTATTGATATAACGAGATCTGTGCATTCAAATGAAATCTGTGGTGTGTGCCTCGGAAATGGTGCTGACAAACTGTCAACTCGGACACTGGTTTCGGTAATCTTCAGGCTTTAACTCAATTGTAATTTTTCCCTTCAAATCCGACTCCTTCGCAAACCAGATCTGATACCATGATTACCTACGAAATCGGTTGCAGTCATATTTCATCTCCAACACACGGGGTGATACAATATTTAAGCTGGAAGATGTGTCTTCAAGAACTATCTGTCTTCCCCCGCCTCAGAATGAGCTCTCAACATATTCCAGTGCGTGGAAATCGTCTCAGAATTCCCGTGCTAATCTTGACCTCGCTCAGTCAAACTCTCAAGATGATTCTGACTACTTTAAGACTATAGCAAAGATACCAAAGCGGACACGGATGGCTTGTACATTCTGTAGGAGTAAGTAACTTCTGAAATTCTGGCAATCATATATTCCATTAAGATCCCTAGGTCGGAAGATGAAGTGCAATGGGGAAAGGCCCTGCTGCTCCAGCTGTAACAACAAGAAACGTCCTTGCACTTATGCACCTGTGTGAGTCGGAAGTTCCCCTTCTTAGGTGAATTGCCGAGTTTGAGATTTATCTCCACTAGGAATGCACCACAAGAATAAGAATAGCTGTGACCATACTTCCGAATCTTGATTGTAAGCCAAGAAATGAGCCATCCAACATTTTGATCTATTGACACTCTGGCAGTTATCATTATCCAGTTAGAGGGTGCCTCCGAATATGATAATTAGATACTGGATGTTAATCTATTATGCCAATAGTTGACCGACACTTGCCCTCGTAAGACAACCTGTCGTGTTGACAACGGGTGAATTGTTATGCGCCATCTCATGATATACGAATACGAGGACAGTGCCATTAACCAGATTCGAAGTGAACGTGAAGGGTCCATGGTTGCTGAGACACTAAATGCCTTGTGACTGTAGCATGGGGACGGCAACGAGGATTTCGCGTTGCATGCCAGGATGATTCCCGAGAAAGAGACTTCTTTTCAGAGAGTGCTGATTTCTTCTCTTCGAATTTCCCCTGGATCTCCACAATAAGAGTTTCTCGGACATTTGACAAAAGCACCCCAGTCGCGGCGTCCAGTACTAGAGTGTAGCATATTCACCCCGAAATTACGATGGATTGGAATGAAGCTTGAGATCCTCGAAGCAGTGCAAACATGAAGTTGTTCCCTTCCTTTCCCTCTAAAAATCAGGTTATTGTATCGTTCTGATTTTCTCTTGGCCTTAGGGAGGCCTCGACCGATTTCTTGAGATAAGCCTACAAATGCCGAGTGGTTGATTCGGTGAACAAGCAAGCCAAGGCACGAGAAACTCAATCGCACAACAAGTACAATGTCTGCAGAGCTCTAAGGCCCAGATGCGAGACAAAAAAGAGACAAGTCACATAGATCCACGAAACGAGCTCGTTTGTGACTAGGTTTTGACTTCGACAGCTAACGATCAACGTTTAACCTTGGTTCTACCAATTATTGATTATTACTATCAGGCACTCAGAAATGAAGAGTATGGATTGCGATATCACTCCCATTAATAGATATCGTCTTGGGAATCGCGATGTTTTCTACGTACCCAATTTTCTATCGGTAAGTGATATGCTTGTCATGCCGATACAGCTCACCAGGTTTTCGGGGAATCTGCTAGGAAGAAGAGGAGCAGTATATCCTGCGTAAGGCAAGCAGTATGCGATTGGGCAGTGCCTGATGGAGCTTGAAGGTGTTTTTCAATAGATACACGACTCACCGAGACAGAAATGGAAGCAACTAAGAAATAGGAGGTACAGGCTTCTTCACGCTTCTAGCAAATAATGCCATTCAAAAACTTGGTTAGACTGCAGATATTGGGTAAAGGGTCTAACAGCCAGGATTCCGCAATACTTATATACTATAAACTGTCAAGGCGGCGAGATCACGAACAAGGGCTTACTCCCGCAGACGCTCCCATCGTACTTAACCTTATAGTAAATTTGCATCAGCACATTCGTTCAGCATATCGTTAATGCATGGCACCAGCCCTGCTATCATAGGCCGCCTTAAGGAAACAGGGGCTTTTGTTCAATCTCCTCATCAACAACCGAATCATGTTATTTTAAATGAAGTAAGCGGAATTTGAACCATTGTTCAGGCTCGGGCTTACCCTCCGTAGTATCAGCCCGGGCAGGGCATCATGGTACTTGACATTATACTTTTTGATGTTCATGCCGCTCATACACGCAGCCCCATGAAGATGGCCCTAAGTATTTTCCCGTGGTAGCCACCTTATCTCTCGGTTCTCACACAATTTTCAACTATTACCAACGCAAAAGTGCTGATGCCGAAATGGGAGACACAGAAGGAAAAGCCGTCGACTCGGAGCCAATATTTTCTATTCTTTTGGAGCCTCGCAGTCTCGTAATCTCCTCAGGCAACATGTACACGTCCTACTTGCATGGGTCAGTATGCGTCTGATGACGTCTCATACACGAAAGGCAGGCCACTACATTCCTAATTTGTGGACAAATCATAGCATAGATTCTCTTCAAGAAGATATTGTACTCCCCCCATTCACAACTGGGCTGACTTCGGATTGCAACGAGACTAGCGATCGGTCCAGAATCTCTCAAGGTGTAACTCACATTGAAAACTGGGGACTACTCGGGGATCAAGTCACGAAACAGATCCTGACGAATGGTGGGGTGCTCAAACGCGGGACCAGATACTCTCTTACCTGTAGAGATGTCAAGTGTATCACTTCCGCAAAGTCCTTCAGGGTCGTTTGAATGATGTATTCTACTACTTAGTTTGTCACTTGTCTATACTGGTGTCCGTGCTCATTTGTTCAGAGGTTCTGAAAAATCCGTGAATTGATCTTGTAGTATTCAGGATAGGATGGTGTGTCTATGAGGTCAATCTGAATGATGGTGGGCTTTGAGATCCGTCCAAATGGCAGTGCAACTCTAACTATCTACATCCTCCTTCAGGATCCGAAAATACATGAAACTATAGACCTCTTCGCAGAGCCGATACTAGTGTTTGATCACATTCAATGCCTCGTGCTCTCTCTGACCATTGCAACGTTGGTTGCTCAGTGAATCAAATTCAAGAACCCCCGGTACTGATACAGAGCCATCGGGTCGGTCGCGATTGGTAACCTCATAGTAAGGCTGCCTTACCAAGTTCGGGTCAAATTCTTCGGTTAAAAGTGAGATCATCTTGCACAATCAGCTAATGGGAGCTCTCCAGCTAATGGGAGCTCTCCTTCCGACTAGGTACTTCAGACCGAGGCAGCTAGGCAATCATGGAACCAACACAGTGTGAAATAATTATAGCTAAGATCGGTTCAGAAGTCCACTTCTAGTTAGGGGGCAAGACCAGAAACAAGTCTCAGAGACTGGTATACAAGTACATCCTGTAAAATGACTCAGCATCTGGTCCTGAACGTCGAAGGTAACTTTAAAAAAAACGCATGTCAGGTCATTCCATGGAGGTAAAATATATTGAAAACGGAAAAGAAAGTTTGGAAGCAGACTTTAAAGTCGTCCCTCTGGATTCGGAGCCGGAAGAAGTGTAAGTAAAATAAACCATCCTGAGGCGCACTGGGCAACCTGAAGCTGGCCTCCTAGATCCGAGACGGTGATAGAAACATGGTCAACTCCATCCTCACGTGTCCGTGTTCAAAGTAGTAGTGAGTATCTCCTTGGAAAGCAATATTCGGTTGGCCAAGGCCGTCAGATTGGCATCTGCAACAACAACCTCTGGTGCATATTCCACATCGAATATTTGCTTAATGACCATACAAATCCTCTTGGCTTGACGCTCAGACCAGAAGCTGAAATCATCAGGATCCCTATCCTCTGTCTCCAAGTCATCAGGGTTACTCGTTGGAGGATCAGTACCAACAGCGGAATGAGGGGAAGATGGTCTTGCAGCATTGGCCAACGTTGTTGATGTCTTGCAGGATAGTGGAATTAGAGAAGGGTCGGAGTCTAAGCATAACGGAACAATGCGCATAAGACTTTGGCGGACACTCGAAATATCAAGATGATTGGGTTGATCAACTGTTGGAGAGCCAATCAATCAGTAAACAATCCGTGAAGGGAGTGGATTCAAGATAATCCCGTGACTAACCATGAATATCGATCGGCCCATCCAGATGCATAACGTTATACTTGCCATCATGGTGATAGCGGACCTGAAGCTGAATGAAACTCCAAACAACGAGATATACAATGCATGGACATACCTCATATCTACCCACAAGCCAGGGTAAGGTGCTCCCTTTAAAGGTAATGAACCCACATTCCGAGTCGCGTTGAGGGCTAGAAGACCTCTCTGGGCAAACTGGGACACCACCATCCCACTCTTCTCCATGTACAGGGAGCCACATGCCTGACGAAGAAACCTTGGTTACCAAGGCCGACGTGTTGGCACCAACCTGCATTGCGGAAGTGAGCTAGTCGCATGCAAATGAAGAATGCCCATCGAACCCGGTATAATCCTATCCAATCCTGGCGCGAATGATTACGAGGAGCCTGCCATTTGACAGTGATCGGCTCGCCAAGATAGAAGGAGGTTGTACCAGTAGAAGGGCTGGGGACAACAGAAACTCGATACTTTTCAGTCTCGTAAGGTGAGAGGTCGTTGGCAACACGACTAAACGCAGGTGGTCAGGGAAGATTCAATTGGAAACACAATGATGCAACGAACACGACAACAAATCGTTCTCGCGATTGCTGCAGGAGGACCTTGGTATCTTGAACCACCTCAGAGATCTTGGGTCGTGCTGCACTATTGAGTTATTGAGGTCAATAACACTGCGAAACCTACATACATTTGGCAAGAAACTCCTCGAGGACATCCGCAGTCTCCTCGTACACCTTTTCAAATGTCCCTTTGACATCTCGCGCGACACGCTTAAGTTCTGGGGCATGCTTTCCTGCATGGGACTCCAGAAGTTGAGCATTTTTGCTGGCAACACTCTTCATGACCTTAACGAATCCTGCATCTTTACGCAGAGAGTCACCATAGAGTTTGCGCATGTGGGGACTACATATTGCGAGCATGACGTTGGATTTAACATCCACCCCAGAAGAATATACTCACTTCTCAACATTTCTCAAGAACCACCAGTTGGCTAGGTGGCGGATAACCGCTAGAGTAAGGACAAGCTTGCTGCCACTAACTAAGGCAAGTCCAAACCAAGCTGCACCACCCATCGCTTCAGGATTGTTCAGATACCTGAGGTATCGGATTGCGCTGAGTATCTGAGTTGGCTCAAGCCATAATCTTCTCACCGGTATATGCCTGTATACTCGAGATGGGTCGGGAACTCTTCCATGAAAAAGTCACCGAAGAACCAGCCTATTTCCAGTTCGATCATTGAGTTGACACATGAGTCGTTGTCTGCACACCAAATAACCCTAAGACCTCAAAAGACTCCATAGAAGCCCAGATGTGGAGACCGATCAGAAGCTGAGTTACCGATGTCAGTTTAAAGCACACGGTGCATGCACAGTGTGTAAACTCACCGCTCCAAGCGTATGACAAAGGAGATCACTGCCAACGCTCCAATCATTTGGGATTAAGTACGTCTTCGCAACGACAACCATACAGGATACTGTAGCAGATGAGGCGATCAGAAATGGAATGACGCCTAGACTGTAGTGCGTTGTACCATGGGTCATGCATATGCTCATATTATAAATAACTTTCCAGTTGCTGAACGCCTCCATAATGGCGCCTTTGCTATCCTCAGGGTAATGATAATTTTTGATGTAGTGTCGAACCAGGAACTTGTTCTTGCTCTGCGCACGAAGTAACAGTCCCAAACCCACATAGTGAAAGAGACACCATGTTAGAGCATGAGTGAAGTGAAGTGCCAGCATGACACGGCTGGATGAGTTACTCGGGACGAAGATAACAGCAAGTGCATAAAGTATGACCACTGTGAGCATAAAATCATTGGCGCTGGAGTAAAAGTCAGTTTGCGGGAAATTGACTTTAGGCAAAGGGCACAGCTGACCGCAGAAGATCCAGATTCTTCACGATGACGGTGTCTCGGCGGAAATACCTGTTTAGTAAATCGTGCTGGGAGAGAACCTTCTTCCTACCCACAGGGTCCCCGTTAGGGCTGGCTTTCAAAGATGCAGGGTGGCGCTTAGAGCTAGTATTATATCGGCCCTGGGACGGTGACTTGACGTGATCAGGGCCTTCCTCAGTTTCAGTTTCAGTCTCTGGTTCGGTCTCCGTTTCAGCGGTCATAGACATGACCGTAAATTCACTGGAAACTGTCGAAGTGCGATCGACAGAGGATATTACGGGCACACGTTTAGCAATGGCCTTGGGTTTTCCATAGTAACGTTCGATGTCTGCGTAGAGATCACCGTGAGCACAAAGACACAGAATCCAGTCAAGCTAGAAGGACTTACGGGGATTTTCGAAAAGCAACAGGAAGGCGAATTGAGCAGCGTGGATAGCGAGGCTTACGAAGAGGACGAGGTAGCTACCGGATATAAGAGAAAGACCGTAGTAACCAGCATACCCTTACGCACAACGAAGTCACCCGATCTGCCAAGTCAGGAGTCGGGGAACTCACCAACAGAGTACATAGGGTGAGGAGCCAATTCAAAAACACCGTCAAAGACTAGATTTCCACGTTGGAAAAAAACATCGCCCCAATACCAGCCGTAGTCTTTGACAACGTTATGAGCTTCAGTCTTCACCCAAAGGTTAAAGCCGATCAAGACAAAGCCGCCTAACCATCTAGGTGACTTCAGCTAACGTGACTCAGCGTCTAGACTCGAATAGGGTTACCGCATGATATGGACAGTTAGAGATAAGTCTCGGGGAACACGGAAATACGAAAATGCAAACATGCAGTAAGACAGGAAGTCACTGTATTGTGTAAGTGATCAAGCGCTTAAGCGCTGGATGTCACCCCAGAAGCCGAACACGTACTTAACTAAAATCACGTCAACCACCTGGCGAAAGAGTAACCAGGTATTGTATTCCAATGGAAGGTCCTATATTCAGTACTTAGTCAGTGGTCTGAACCTCGCACCAAGAATAGTATTGAAAGCTGAAACCGTGCACATACTCACATCGAATGAGTAGTCACTGCCCATTTTTCCAGCTAGTTGTTTCTTGATCCAGTCTCTGACGGCTGGGCGCCTCTGTGCATCCAACCATCCAAGACGCTGGACCTTCCGCACAATCCATTTCTTTTTGCTCTGCTTTGTTAAGACCCAACCCAGACCAGCATCATATGCAGCTCGCCAAAATGTAAGATAGAGCAAGAAAAAAGTCTGCACATATTTCTTCGGTAAGGCGAAATAAAGTACGATTTGGAAACCGAGCAAGCCTAGGTTAAGCAAGTCGAAGTGGCTCTTCGGGTGTCCAGGGTGGAACAGAGTTGTTAAAACGTCATGTGTCGTGGGCACACGGAAGACTGTTTGGGACAGGAAAATCTATAGAAAGTTTGCCAGTATATTTCCACTTACCTTCACCACTCGGTGTTTTGCCCCAGACCACTTCTTCGCTGCGGGTTTTCTTATCAGCAGTATTGGGGTGGTTATCCATGGAAACAGCAACACTTGCAGTGTCAACTTTTCTGGAGCCTGACGAAGACATTGTTGAGTCACGCTGGCGCTGGCGTAGTTGCGCTTGGGATTGACCGTTCGTGGTGGTCATGATCAAAGTCAACGCGGAGTGTCTCGCTTAGAAGAGCCAGAGAAGTTAAGATGCTGGCGAAAGTAAATCCTGGACCTTCAAGAATGTGTTCGGGAAGGCAACCTGAAGGGTACCCCTGAACTTCTGGCTTCTGAAGCACGTATAGCTGCAAATACAACCAAATATGAAACTCGTAAACCTCCAGTCAGAGGGACCACGTCATTAATTTTCTGGTATCTTGAGTGCAGTATAAATATGTCAAAGAACCCATGACTAAGTCGAATTCGCTGTCACTTGCCATCAGCATCAACCAGCCCTAATTCACGTGCCTACATCTCACGCAAAAAATTTTGTTGCTGTTGTACACCTACAATTCGTTTGCTCTAACAGTCGTTGAAATCCAGCTGATTGTCCATAGAATGACAACATACTTCTCAACTCGGATCCCCAACTATTCACTCGAGGTTTGGGTTCCTACCGGTTCTCGAGCTGCTAATGTAGGGGAAGAATGATACCACTTGAACAGTTCAAAGAGGGCATTTTTTTCGGTTGATCTCTTTGCTTATTTACAAAGATCAACCTTACGAGGTGCTCAACATACTTCTCTGTCGCTTCTCTGTCATGCTTAGTGAATATTTGAAAATTCTTGTGCCTTGGAGCAGCGGCGACCAAACAGCGATGTGCAAGAGGATCAAGATTGACCGGACAAATTATGACATCCCAAAAGATATAAGAACCAGGATAGGTCACCGAGTATAGCTAGGTATTAAGAAAGACCATCTGAGTACCAGTAGATGAATATTCAATGACAATCGTCTTGGGGGATAGTTTCAACCTTTGTGCGTGATCAGTCAGCACTGGCGCACATGGGGAACACTCACAACGTCGAGGTCAGCTAAACACTTGCCGACGATCTTCACAGCCTTCTTCAGATCTTCTTCGTCGATGATCAGAGGAGGAGCGAAACGGATGCTTTCACAATAAAATCAACATTAGACCGGTAACCTCAAGGCTGAAAACTCACATGTTGTTGTGGGTCGGTTTGGCCAGGACACCACGGCTCTTCAACAATAAGCAAAGCTGCCACGCCGTCCTTCCCTTGACACTCTTCTTCTCGTCAATGACAACTGCGTTCAACAAACCACGGCCCCGGACGCATTCAACAAATGGCGAATTCAAGGCCCGGATACCAGAGCGGAAGACTTCTCCTAATCTCATGGCACGATCGGCCAACTTCTCATCAACGAGGACGTCAAGGGCAGTAATAGCTACGGCGCATCCAAGTGGATTGCTAGAACACGACTCCAGTCCAAGCGAGAGTTAGATCATGAGCAAACTCACCCGCCATATGTACTACCATGCTCGCCAGGCTTGATACATAACATGATATCACGGTCGGCCAAGACAGCAGAGACAGGATACACTGCAGATTATCAGCTTCTAATGACTTCCTTTACACAATAGCCACCCACTTCCTCCTGAGAGTGCCTTGCCGAGGAGAACCATATCAGGACGGATACCATCATATTCGCAAGCAAGGAGCTTGCCGGTTCGACAAAGGCCCTACTTGTCGTTGTCAGTGTGATTCTACCTCAGATGAAAACCAACCACGCACTGTTTGAATTTCGTCACAAATAAGCAAGACGTGGTGCTGCTTGCAAAGTTCATGCACATGAGCGAGGTAACCCGGCTCTGGTACAACAATCCTAACCGAGATCCCGATGTCATCAACTCCAGTCGAATTCTGGACCGTATGTAAACACATACCCTGCTTCTCCCTGGATTGGCTCAACCAAGAAAGCAGCAACATTCTTTCCATAGAGCTCTAAAGCTCTTTCAAGGTCTTCAATGACGCCATGTCT
>Ga0157368_1000183_pt1 | contig 30117 bp, 31 predicted proteins | sample AttbisABBM3_FD_113146 | JGI IMG/M metagenome (GOLD analysis project Ga0157368, IMG submission 113146) | Fungus gardens microbial communities from leaf cutter ant in Botucatu, State of São Paulo, Brazil - Atta bisphaerica ABBM3 | ecosystem: Host-associated > Fungi > Mycelium > Unclassified ... | reverse complement strand
TAAGATACCCCGGAGTAGCTTGACCAGAAGATTGAAGGATAATATAACCTGAGATGATGGTGGTGAGAAGATTGTACATATCGATGTTGAAAACAGTGATTCAAACAAAGGGCTTTAAATATTTGTTGGCCACAAATCGCTTACTGAGCGGTCGACTCGTGGAGACTCTATTTATGAACATGTCACTTCCTCTAGGGCGATCAGTCTTTCAAAGATCAGTTGCTGCACTAGTCCATGTTCGTCTACATGGAGGTCGAGATGGAGATTATCGGTGTTCGGTCAATGTCGGACATCAAGCATCGCTTACGAGAGTGTTGCCTGACAAATCACGTTCAGAACTTAATTTCCGGCTATATATAGATTGCATAATCAATATTGCCAGAACGGTTTTATGCAAAATATTAGTAATAATGAATTTCTAAATGGTAGATTTTTGACTATGCCTTTCATCAATATCAATGATGTATTAGAAAAAGTAGAGTAATTCTACTACCACAGCACAACGCTAGAGCAGCTTGCTACATACTTGTGAGACGTAGTATTCAAAGGTTCTTCTAAGAAACCGTGTTCAGAGTTATAAAGGTCTATAATGACTGTGATGGCTGTGTACCTGGACTAGGGTGAAATCGCAACAGCATGGAGTGACTCAAGCTGATACTACTTGTCTTACGGGTTCCCACGACAGCTATATTGTATTACATGACATCAGACAAGCTTGAAAAGATCACCCAAAATACCCATTGCAGTGACGGCAGCTCCTGCTCCTGCTCCCTGTATGATCAATGGACGGGGGCTGTACCGTTCAGTATGGAAGAGCATGATATTGTCCGATCCACCGAGCGACGTCGCGAATGGATGTGTGATTGGGTACCTCTCAGGCCGTCAGCATGGGATGCACCATAACCGCAAGAGATCTTACTTTTCCAAACCAGCTTTGACCTGGCCATTCTGGACATCGATGATACCGACAAATCTCAAAACCTTGCCTTGACCACTGGCTTCCGTCCTCAGCTTTGCAAATTGCTCATCAAATTCAGGGAGGCGAGAGATGAAGTCGTCGCCGGTCGGGGTGCCCTCGAGTACAGGAGGAATCAGGGAGGCTGTTTGTACGGATTTGAAGGATTGGAGCACGGGGAGAGAGTAGGGTGGGGTATTAGAGAAAGCGGAGATGGTTCGAGAGAGAATAGTAAGTTTGCGTGCGACGTCGAAGCCATTGAGGTCGTCTGCTGGGTGTGGCTCCTAAGGGGTGGTCAGGAGTTGGAGGTTGAAAGATGTCGAATTCGGACGCACAGTGTAGCCTTTTTCGCGGGCCATAGCGACAACGGAAGAAAAGGCAGGTCCGTCGGGATTGCCAGTTGAGAATTCGTTGAAGATGTAGCTCATGGTGCCCGAAAACACACCCTCGATTGTGATGACCTACACAACGGAGATGAGGGGATAGATTTAAAGTAGGGTCGGATGTATACTTTGTCGCCGGTAGCGACCAGCTCCTTCAGAGTGTTGATCACAGGCAATCCAGCACCGACGGTAGCTTCGTTGAGGAAACGGGCACCGCTCTCACTGCTGGCCTTTAAGATATCCTTCCAGAGGGCCGACTCCCCAGAAAATGCCTTCTTGTTCGGCGTCACGACGTGGAAGCCTTCCTTGAGCCATTCGGGATAGAGTGCAGCGACGTGGTCAGACGAAGTGTTGTCGACGACCGCAACGCGTTTATTTTGAGCAACGAGCTCTCTGAGTTTCGTCGTCAATACATCGAGGTCGGTGGTGAGTGGCGAAGCGGCGAGCGCAGATTTCCAGTCTGTGCCGGGGTGGAAGAGGGTGTGGGTGGAGGAAGAAAGGGAGAAGAGGGAGAAGGGACCAGTACTGGCAAGGATCTGACTGACGAGCTCAGTGCCGACGAGGCCGACCCCGATGACGGCGACGTTGAGCATGTTGTCGTCGATATTGTCGTGGCAATTCTTTTCCTCACTTATCGGACCAAGCGAGACCAAACAGAGTGCACCTCTCTTGTCCACTGCCAATGCTTTCCAAACGCTTATTTGCCGTTGCTCGAGCTCACTGTCCCCGCCATCCTCCTTGGTCTCTCGCTGCCACCTATGCGGCACGCGCTCATTTTCACTCGTCTCGCCTCCTGCGCGGTTCGTCGACAATTCATCCTGCTCTTCAGCCTGTTCATTGTGTGTTGCAGCCGAAACGGTCAAAGTGCCCCAGATGGCAGAGTCTATCAGCGAAGGCACTCTCAAGATGTGGAACAAGCAAGTCGGTGACACCGTTGCTGCTGACGAGGAAATTGCTACCATCGAGACTGACAAGGTACACCCATTTTACTTCGGTCCTCCGTCGTTCGTAACCGCAAGTATGGCATCCAGATCGATGTCTCCGTAAACGCACCAAAAGCCGGAAAAATTATCCAGCTTTTGGTGAATGAGGAGGACACTGTCATCGTAGGTCAGGACCTGTTCATAATTGAGTCTGGTGAAGCTGCTCAAGGTAAATCCCCCGCGTTTTTGCATGCGCTGCTGTTCATCAATCTTCAGCGCAGCCCGCCCCTGTAAAGGACTCTACAGAACCTGCAGATCAGCAAGTCGACAAATCTCCTCCCAAAGAACCTGAACCTTCATCCACCGATAAAGTCCAAGACGCAAAGCTACCTGTAAAGGACAAGAGCGTTGAAAAGACCACCGTCAAGGAGCCTCAACGCCAGGAAAAGCGCCCACAAGAGCTTCCTATACCTGTCGCTGGTTCGCGTGGCGAGACAAGGGTAACGTTCTCTCTTTCGCTCTAACTTTGGTCATCGCACCAATCCCTATCCAGGTGAAAATGAATCGCATGCGTCTGCGTATTGCCGAGCGTCTGAAGGAATCCCAAAATGCCGCAGCATCATTGACTACCTTCAATGAAATCGACATGTCATCGCTCATCGAGATGCGCAAGAAATACAAAGACGCCGTTCTCAAAGAACATGATGTCAAGCTCGGGTTCATGAGTGCCTTTGCAAAAGCTTGTTCACTCGCCCTTCGTGAAATTCCAGCTGCAAATGCGTACATCGAAGGGGATGAGATTGTATATCACGATTTCGTTGATCTGAGTGTCGCTGTCGCCACGCCCAAAGGGCTCGTTACACCCGTTGTGAGGAACACGGAAGTGATGAATTTTGTAGGCATTGAGAGGGAAATTACGAGGTTGGGCAAGAAGGCTAGGGACGGCAAATTGACACTCGAGGACATGGCTGGTGGCACTTTTACGATGTGAGTTTGCCTTCTTAGCTTTGGTTCAAACATAACTTGTGGTGCTATAGCTCGAATGGTGGTGTTTTTGGATCGCTTTACGGGACGCCTATTATCAACTTGCCACAATCCGCAGTGCTGGGTAAGATACTCTGGTTTCGAGTAGAGGACTGAATTTTCAACTACTCCTAGGTATGCATGCAGTGAAAGACAAGCCCGTTGTCGTTGATGGCCAGATTGTTATCCGCCCAATCATGGTCATCGCGTTGACCTATGATCATCGTCTTTTGGATGGTCGAGAAGCTGTTACTTTCCTCGGTACGTCATTCACCCTTTCATGCGTCGAGCGTTTAACAAGCCTGTTTAGTGAAAGTAAAAGAGTACATCGAGGACCCCAGAAAGATGCTCCTTGCGTAAACAGTCCCACCTCGGGCAGGATTGAGCGTTGGCGTTGGTGAAGTCTGATGAACACTGCATAAAACTTCTCTACTTTCCCTTATTCGTATGTATATATATATATTGCATCTTTAAAAGGAGTTGTGGTAATACGCATTTAACTCTGTGGATCCGTTGACTCAGGGGCAGCTGGTTCTATCGTTATCACCTCCTTTCCGGATAGGAACCTTAGAAACTATTGGATCAAGAATCCTTTCTTTCATTGCAAACGGTATCCTGTAAGTAAAAAAGAGTAATAGATTAGATCTGTTAGTCAGCGCGTCGAACTCCATGGTCATTTCAGATATACTTAGGTTGTAACACTTGTTGACTCCTTGCTATATCCGTGATCTGACTCGAACTTTTCAGCCCCTTGTGCGTCTGAGAAACGGCAGTGTTCATTTTTCTTTCTCTGTCTTGGATATCTCTCTTTCTCGAGGACTTTTTACTCTGGCTGTGAGGGCAAGCTTGATCAGAAGAAAAAACGAATTCATGCCGCGTTTCGAGTTTGAAATTTCTGTGGTGTTGGTGATATGTGTGTTGGTCAGTCGTGTGGTTTGGTGGTTTACGATGAGAGAGAAGGAGGGTGGTGTGAGGTTGCCTGTGCATATTGGTGAAGAAGAAAGTGGTAGTGGTATGCTTACAAGGAGTGTTGATACTGGAGGATATCTTTCCAGAGGCGACCCTTTTGACATAACGAAGCTTGAGGATATAGTTGACGGGTATCCTATTGATGAGGATGGATTCTGGAAAAGGGCAAGCCGATAGTGTCTCCTCCAACTCACCTTGTCTAATTTGTCTTTCTTGTGGTAGATACGATGGTGGAAGTTGATTATGTCGATACTTCTCACTTTTGTTGTTGTTATCAACGCTTCTAGTCTCGGATGGTCTATAACAAGTACCGAGACTAAACGAATCCTCACCACTCTATTTCAGACTTCGTTTTCACTCTATCTTCTCATTGTGACTGGTTCATCGGTAAACCAGAGAGATGTGGAGTCTCATACAAGATCGATCATTCATATCACATCACTTACGATTGTGGTTACCGGTTTATTCTGCGTTGCTGGTATAATGCCAAACTCAACGTTCGATGGGATTTCCCGTCTGGAGATTAGGAGAGATGATTTTTATGCTACATCTGCGATTTACGTGGTACTTCTTGTTGTTGCGATGACGAGACCTCTGGGACCAAAGTTGCATTTTCCTTCGGAGAGGATATACTCGGAGAAAACTGTTATGGCTATCACTAACAAGGATGAAGAAAATGTCTGTGGTCTCGTCGGTACGGTATTTTTTTTCATGTCTCAGCTTTGACTGACTGACTTTATTTCTCATTACAGGTGCATCCATATGGGACACTTTACTATTTTCTTATACAACTAAAGTTGTCATGCTCGGCAACATTGCTCAAAGCCTCGACATCGGTGATTTACCTATTGTTCCAGGAAACATGCGTGCCACAATGAATTTTGCCAAAATGAGACATGCGATGCGAGAAATCAAATTTAAACTACCTGTTGGACGAGAGCACTGGTCACCCAAAACAGGGACAGGATGGAATTTGGCATATAGATTGCTTGTGGTAAATATTTTACCGTTTACCGCGTTATTTGTTTTGGCTGCAATTTCGGCGTTGTTGTTTTATACTCCTGCGGTGTTTTTGCAGAGGTTGGTGAAGTATTTGGAGGAAGATGGGAAGAGGGAGGACATGAGTTGGGGTTGGGTTTGGGTTGTCGGATTGTTTGTGTCGAATGCGATTACTTTTTTGAGTGAGTTTTCTCTCTCTCTTCCTGTCCTGGGCCTTCTCTTGTTGGAAAAGTTGGTTGATCTGGATCGTTATAGTTACTGGCCAACTATGGTCCTTATCCACGACCACGATCCAAGTCCGTCTTCGTATACAGTTGAACTCGATCCTGTTCGCGAAAACTCTTGTTCGGAAAGACGTTGCTTCATCAGCACCATTACCACCACCACCACCACCACCACCACCACCACAACAACAACAACAACAACAAGATGGAGTGAAGTCGAAGACGGAGGAAGAAGAGAAGAAAGATGACGAAAATGATTTCTCAACTAAAGCCCAGATCATGACCCTCATGACAACTGATGTTGACCGTGTCAGCGAATTCGCCTGGCACTTATTTTCATTGGTCGATTCCCCTATTGAAATAGCAATTGGAACTTTCTTCCTGTATCATCTACTCGGTAAGTTCTTTCCCTTATCTCGTACGACAGATTGCTAACAGGGTGGGGGACTTGGTGTTGTTTAGGCGTATCATGTTTCTTTGGTCTTGCTGTGACTTGCTTCTTCTTACCTCTCAATCACTTCGCAGGTAAGGTCGTCGTTGGAGCGCAAGAGAATTTGATGAAGGCCAGGGATGAGAGAGTTGCTTTGATGAATGAGGTATGATATTCATCGCTCTTCCCATGGGGTCATATGCTGATGAGTGTTGGATGTTGGATAGATTCTCGGTGGTATTAGGATGCTCAAGTTTATGGCTTGGGAACGTAATTTCGAGGCCCGTGTGCTTAAAGTACGTGAGAAGGAATTGAAGTTCCAGAAGTTGAATTATACGATTGAGGTACGTTGAGTGTGAAGGGTGTGTTGGAGTTGATTGATGTGTTCTGTGATGATCAGACTCTCTGGAATGCCATTTGGTAATGTTATTTCGGAATGTTCCCCCGATTTTGTGTGGTGAGCTTATCTCGTACAAATAGGAATGGAAGTCCTATTCTTGTGACCTTGGTGTCCTTCTGGCATTATGCAGTGGTACGCAGAATGCCATTGACCCCAAATGTTGCTTTCACTTCGGTGAGTTGGTAAACTCAGGTTGTATTGTTTTCTTACTTGACTTGTGATTGTATTAGATCATGGGTGAATTTGACTTCTTTCCACATACTCAAATTCAGAGATACTGATCGTAACTTTAGTCTTTAGTGAGATGAAATTCGCGCTCAATGCTCTCCCCGAAACGTTCATAAACATGCTGCAAAGCTTGGTTTCTCTTCGCCGCATTGAGAAATACCTCAATGGAGGCGAAGTCAAGGCTATTCCTTCTCTTGACCGTCAAGAGAAAAGAATTGCACTCCAGTCATGTACACTCACTTGGCCTCAAGACCGATCAATGACCAGCATTGCTCCCTCCATCGCACCGACTCCGAAACAAAAGTTTGTTCTGACTGATTTGACTTTGAATTTTCCTCAAGGGGAATTGACGCTCGTTTGTGGGAAACTGGGATCAGGAAAGACTTTGTTGTTATTATCGTTGCTCGGTGAAACGGATGTTCTGGCTGGACAGTTGTTGTGTCCACATTCTCCTCCTGATTCCTTAGTTACCGCTGCGAAGGAAAGTGCCATTACGAAGGACGAATGGATTGTACAAGGATCGACGGCTTACGTCCCACAGGCTGCATGGCTTAGGAATGCTTCTATTCGAGGTATGTTGCATGTCTATTTAAAACGTCAACAGCTCATATTTTGTTTAGACAATATTCTGTTTAATCTGCCATATGATGAGGAGCGATATCACAAAACGCTTGAGGTCTGTGCGTTATTGAGTGACCTTGATATTTTAGAGGACGGTGATGAGTCTGAGATCGGGGAACGTGGGGTGAGTTAACTTACTCAGTGTGGTAAAAAGCCTTGTGACTGCGCTTACTCATCATCATTCACTAGGTTAACTTGTCCGGTGGTCAGAAGGCTCGAGGTGAGGGTGGTCATATAACATAAATCTCATGACTCACTGAGGTATTTGTTTAGTTTCCTTGGCACGAGCAGTTTATTCTAGGGCATCGATTCTCCTACTTGATGACGTTCTTTCTGCTGGTGGGTTCCTTGGGAACCTAAAGCATAGTTCTCGGCTGACAATCGTTCCAAGTTGATGCTCATACCGCTTTACATCTGTACACGGAATGCCTCAAGGGTGAATTGATGAAAGGAAGAACTGTCATTCTCGTCTCACACCATGTTCAGCTTTGTGCTCCAGGCGCAAAGTACATCGTCGTGCTTGATAACGGACGTTTGCAGTTTGAAGGTAGTTCCGAAGCATTCCTTGTTTCACCGGTTATGAAAACCCTTGTTCAAACGACGGATAATGCAATGAAAACTGACGAGGAAGAAGAGGAAGAACTTATCAAAGTAGAAGAGAAAGTCTCAGCATTGCCAGAAAGGAATGTCAAGAAGAATGTCGAATCAAGCTCGGAGACCAGCTCTACTATTATCCCGAGTCCATTAGAAGTCAAGAAGGAACGAAAGCCCCCACGCAAACTCGTAGAGGAAGAGAAACGTGCGGTTGGCCGTATCGGCCGCGAAATATGGGAAACCTATATTTGGGCTTGTGGAAATGGTTGGTACTGGACCATCTTCATAAGCATCTTGATCGCAGCCTCGCTCAGTCCCGTACTCGAGAATAGCTGGTTGAGGTATGATTGAAAGATATCTCCCGGCTTTGGGAATTTGAATCTGATGCTTTGATCAGGTACTGGTCAGCAACATCACCAGAGGAGGGTGCCGACAGCCCCGTATTTTACATCGCGGTATATTCGATCATCACAACTATTGGGCTAGTCGTTTCTACCGTCCGCTGGTTTGTATTATACACCGGCTCAATTCATGCCTCGACGGTACTTTACAAGAGACTCTTAGAGACAGTACTGTTTGCCAACATTCGCTTTCATGATACTGTTTCCAGAGGCCGGCTTTTAAATCGATTTGGAAAAGATTTCGAAGGTACGTGGGCGAAAAATATTTCCCAAGATGACAAACAAGCTCAAATCTTTTCCGATAGGTATAGACAGCAGCCTTTCGGACAACTTTGGAAGAAGCATCATTTATGGTTTATCGGCTGTGACAACTTTGGTCACTGTCAGTGCTGTTGGAGGACCTCCGTTTATCCTTGCGGCGGTAATCCTTGGTCTCATCTATTGGAACGGTACGCCGACATCTTTCAAGCTCGAATGACTCGTTATCTAACGTATACTGCGCTGTGTAGTCGCCAAGGTCTGCTCTTGTTAAAGATTATCCATACCACCCGCATTGAACTCAAGTGCTACATAGGTATATGGTCAAACCTCCCGGGATATGCGACGTCTCGGTTAGTAGAATGGCATCAACATAGGTTGTTTTCATGCTCATCTTTCTATAGATTCGGTCACACGCTCTCCGCTTTACTCTATCTATGGGGAGACTATTTCTGGAGTTCCGATCATCCGAGCCTTTGGCGCTTCTTCGAAATTTTTGAGGGATATGTTACGATGCGTCGACACCGTGCGTCGATTTCTCTCTTTCAATCTTGGCCTCTAGAGTTGACGAAGCTCAGAATTCAAACCCGTATTATTGGATGTGGGGAGGTGGGCCCATTTGGGAATTATCTATGCTCGTTTCTCTATCCTGATGTCTCCGCCAGTCAACCGGTGGCTTTCTGTGCGATTTAACCTGGTATCTGCTGCAATTGTCGGAGCTACTGGATTGGTGTGTCTTGTGACACCGAGAATTACAGCATCTTTTGCTGGTTTCGCTCTCGCGTTCGCTTCCACTATAACAGGGGACTTACTTTTCATGGTGAGCAATGTTATCTTATTTGAATTCCTCGAGTGTAAAAAAAAGTCAGGTTCGACGATTTGTTGGTCTGGAACAATCAATGGTTCGTAAAAAAGGAACGTGAAATATGGGCGTGCCTTCAATTGGCTCACATTTTTCAGGTCGCTCTTGAACGTGTCAAAGAATACTCAGAATTGAAACGTGAACCCCCGGAATTTATTGAACCGAGGCCTCCCGCTTCTTGGCCTTCCCATGGTGCCATTAAGTGCGAAGACCTAGTTATCCGATATGCTGTGAGTGAATGCTCAGAATTTTTGGTCCTTGTTTGTACTTGACCCTTTTGCAACAGCCCGATTTACCTGACGTTCTCCATCATCTCAATTTCCAGATTAATCCAGGTGAAAAGGTGAGTCTCGGAATGGAGAAGATCGTCGGTCTGAAGCTGATGTGATGTAGGTTGGCATCCTCGGACGCACGGGTTCTGGAAAGAGCACTCTTGCCCTTTCGTTTTTCCGCTTTGTGGAGCCAACGGAAGGTTGCATACTGATTGACGATCTTGACACGAGCAAAATTGGCTTGACAGATCTCCGAAGTCGCCTAACTATCATACCTCGTGCGTGTCTCTCGACCATATAAGAATGATTGACACCCCAATGCGCTCTTTAGAGGATCCAACCGTCTTGAGTGGAACACTAAGATCAACTTTAGATGTGTTTGGGGAGTATGATGATGCAGATATCGTGAGTTCATGAGAACTCTTTTCCATATTTGAAAAGTAATGCACTACTTTTTAGTATGAGGCATTGCGTCGTGTCCATCTCATACCGTCGGCAGATACTCCAGCCGAAGCTGCAGACACAGTCAATGCTAACGTTTTCCGTGACCTTGACTCTGTTGTTTCAGAAGGAGGTGAGAATTTCTCCACTGGGTGAGTCTCCCCCTACTTTGCCCATTTCGGTAGTCTCACTGGATCAGAGAAAAACAACTCTTGTGTATGGCACGAGCTATTCTCAAGCGGACTAAAGTATTGGTTATGGATGAGGTATGTGTTCTGTCAGATGGAGGTCAAAAAGTAGACAATTCCCTCAATTACTTGGCGCATAATAGGCAACCGCGAGGTACGAAGTTGTGTATGAGTACAATCTACGTGGTTTTGATAAAATCTAGCGTTGATTACGCAACCGATGAGCTCATTGGGAAAACGATCAAACAGTGAGTCTGGTCTTCGTTCATTCCAAATAAAAATGACTGATTTGTCCTGCAGGGAATTTGCAGAAAGCACTATACTTACCATTGCCCACCGTCTGAGGACGGTCATTGACTATGACAAGGTAATTTCAAAATGTGACCAATACTGTAAAATAGCTTACATCAAGCTTTTTAGGTCATGGTGTTGGAAGAAGGTCGTATTATTGAGTTCGACAAGTGAGCTATAGGAATCTCGTCAATGAGTCCACCATATTTAGTGACCAACTCTCACAGTCCCTCATCCTTACTAACTGATTCGAGTTCAAAATTCCATGCACTTTGCAAAGCTAGTGGCAAAGACGAGTTTGCGATGCTCAAAAAAATGGCAGGGCTATAAAGCTTCAGCGGCCGGTACCTGACTAGCTTCCATCAATGATTATGCTGTTTTGTCCAGACTGCCCTTACTATATATCCCATAGTCAAGTCAAATCACTGGCAACCACAGTACCGTGAGAGATTGGCGTTCACCGATTCATCAAAAGACCCTACATAGACCCCACGACCTTGCCATTGATGTTGAAACGCCCAAAGGCGCTCAGAAATACTTACGCTGGGGTTCCCGGAAAATGTCTCTGCGATGGTTCGAGACTCGAGCCCGTTCTTCAACCCTTGTTGTGCTCCCGAAACAAAGGGTGGTGTCAGCAGGTTAGGCCCTGGCAAGATAGTAGCCCGGAAGCTGTGCATAATCTGGAAGCTGTAAGTTTGGATACTTACAAACACACATGCGAATACGAACAACTGCCTGCACTACTCTTCACTTATTATGCCTCCACTTCCAAAGCTGGATTCTACTCTACAAATCCATTTCTTGTCGAATCTGGGTTTTGGGCTGTTTACTACTCCATACAACCAAGGATGGTACTCGTGTGTACCTTTCCAAGACCATCTTCTCTTGCAATGATGATCTATCCTGTTATAACCATGGCCGGTTCTTTGAACACAATGTCACTTTACCATATGAGTTCTCTTGGTGGCCCATTTTCTGCATATCTGTCTATGCTGGGCAGTCTTCTGAAGACCCCAGTTAGGAATGCAAGAGTCGAACAGCACCCATCCAATACCTTCTTGTGAGAAACATTGGCTATGCATTGAAGATTACTGAAGCTTCCAAAAATCACACAGATGCTGAAGATCTCGTCGGTAAATGCTTTACTATACTCGTGGTTTCCATTGTCCTTATGCAGGCCTTCATTCAAAAATGTGCCGTAACGGGACATGTTGACTATAACGCCCTACCGAAGTTTGGCCGCAGGTTGAAGGCAATCCGTGGGTCCCCGGATGTTAAACAGAGTGCGTCAATATCATTCTAGAGGCTACGTTCTTTAATATGGAAGAGAAGTCTAAAAAGTTGCGTGGTTATTAATCCCCATAACATGATATGACAGAAGATTGACCTGCAACTCGATGTTCACTTCGACTGTACTTCTTGCGTATTGGCCATCCTTCAGGTATTCCGTCACGATATCAGCAGTTTCAATGGAGGAAAGGTACATTCCTTGACCAATGTCATGACCATGAGCAAAGATTTCCACGATTTTTTTTGATCGATTGTCTCTCCACTTGAATCCGTCGTGAGGTCAAACACTTCCCACCCTGGACCCCTTTTATCAAGCATCTACCTGTTCAATTTTCGACTTAAGATCCCAAATATCTCCCCGTCCCCTTTCCTGAACTGTGCTTTACACCCAGTCTGTTGTAAAGTCGTCCACGTGTCTGACGCCACTAAGCATGTAGAGAAGGTCCGTCAAGATACAGATAGGATGGGCGTGTTGGCTTCTAGTGATATACTTAGCTTTAAGTCACTGTCCTTAGCGTCGGTCGACGTGGAAGGGTAGAAATTTTATACAATTGTCTCGACTATATGAGGACTCTGAACAATTCAATATGTTCCACCCAAAAAGTTGCTGATGAGAGAGCAATCCACAGACGGGCTCACGCACATCTGTGACATTGAGAGAATCGGACATATCATAATATAATATCTAGGCCAAGGTCAATATTACCTTATTAGGGATTGCAGAGAAATCCATCTTCACTGAAGAAATGCTAGCAGATGTTTTCACCAAAATAAGGTCAGCATTTCATGTGTAGTATCAAGATATTCAGTTTTGACATCATCATCATAATAACAGTCTGGCCTTTCTATTGTTTCAGACATTAATTTCTGAACAGTCCCTTACTAAATATATATATATACATATAATGACAATAGCTAGAACTCTATAGTTCACTTTTCTGTTGGTGAATTTTGATTAGTCACCTATCATAGTGTTCTGACTATTTCTCAGATCATCCCCGGGGTGTCCACATCTTTCTGAGGATGAACTTCCCAAGTTCATCGTCACTCAAACCCCGAAGAGATTCATTGTGATCAACGCCCTAAGAAACATGTATCAGCTAGTTCCGCGGAAGCCTGGAGGAATGCACAAACCTCGCGTTGAGCTGTTCGGATGATTGCTTTGGCAATTTGAGCACTAATTTCACGGACTAGAGCAATATGTTAATGTCGTATCAAAAAAAATGATTCGTGTGACGTACTTCGTTCAATACGTGGGTACAGAAGACCCTGAGCACGTTCCTCGCTAGTCAGCGAGTCAGCCAATCCCAAAGAAGAGGCCTCGACCATGCTATCTGTAACAGATTTGACACGCCCCAGAATCGCACCTAGGCCCAAACCTGTAGAGGGACATGATGATTTAACAAAAGATAGACAAATTCGACATTACGAACCTGGGAAGATATACATGTTATTGCCTTGCCCAGGGTAAAGAGTAGTTCCCTGGAATGGCTGATCCGGGAAGGGTGAACCAGATGCAAAAAGTACTGATCCGTTGGTATATTGCACGGCGTCGACAAACGAGCATTCCGAGAGACGGACAGGGTTGGACAGAGGAAAGATGATGGGACGAGGATTGATTGATGCCATAGTTTGAATGACTTCCGGAGTGAATGCACCCTGCAAGGCACAACGTGGCATTAGCGAGTTAACTGTTGGCCGAGTGACCTGAAGCACATACAGTGATAGTGGAAAGACCAAATAAAGCAGTGGGCTTCACATATTTAATGATCTCGACTAGATCGGTCATCGGAGTGCCACCGTAATCGTCCCTCGAGAAGTCTGTCCCACCTTGTCAGACAGTGAGGCCGAGAAATTAAAGTAAACTCACACTTCTTGTGCTCGGCGAGTTGCCCACGGGCATTATACACGAGTCCCTGTGAGTCCACAAGCCATATACATTTACGAGCTTCTTCCTTTGATAAGCCTTGGAGAGTGAAGAAACTAGTTAGTTGTTGGGCTACTCCGACTCCTGCAGATCCTGCCCCAAAGAACAAGATGCGGTGTGACGACAGGGGCTGGCCAGATGCCATTGAAGAAAGTTTTGCCGCATTCAGGAAACCGCTGAGGACGACGGCTCCTGTCCCCTGAATGTCATCATTGAAAACGGGATATTTATTTTGGTATCGTTCAAGGTATTTGAAGGCATTATCAGTTGAGAAGTCCTGAACACAATCAGATACACTTTCTCGAAGGTAAAACAGCGGAAAGAAATTGAAATACCTCGAATTGGATCATCAGCTTTGGAAAGGTGTTGGCCATTTCATACATGAACTCGTCCATGAATTCAGTCATCTCCTGGTCCGAAACACGTTTCTGACGCAACCCGAGATAGAGTGGATCTTCCAAATATCTCTGGGTATTGGTACCAAGATCCAGACATATAGGGATAGTTGACTCTGGACGAATGCTGGAAAATGATTTGAATGGAAATGGTCAAAAATCTGCAGATATTTCTTACCCGGCACCAGCAATATACAAAGATAACTTGCCGATTGCAATGGGCATGCCATTTACACCCAGATCACCCAGCCCGAGGATTCTTGACCCTAGTCACGATATGGTCGATCAAGAAATCACAACACACCATTTGGACCTGCACTTACCATCGGTGACAACACTGATACGTGCTTCGTCGATCCTTGGCCAATTGTCGATTACTAAGAACAGTTTAAAGACAGTTGGACTGTACAGACGGAGACACACCTTCACGGATCTTGCCTTTGTCCTTGATGGAAACGAACTGAAAACGAAGTTTACTATCAGATCCGTTCCGGTGATGATATGCTGGACACGAACCAGCCCTTCGGGACGCCTGTAGATATGTGAGTATTGTAGACAAGCATCTCCAACAGTTGGCGTGTAAATTATTGGCGTGAATTCTGACATGTTATCGAGACAAAGTTTGTAGAACATTTGAGGGTTGGACTCTTTGAGGCTAGACAAATAATTGTATTTCTCTATATTTTGATCTTTAGACCTCAATTGTTCAAGGCATCGCAGAGCATGTACGGATTCTCCAAATGCGGGTGGCAAAAGGCCACGCTTGGGTTTAGATGCTGTCTGACGCATCAGGAACCTTGGCAAGGAGGAAAGTAAAAGAGGCAAACACTGTGGTACCACCTTCAGCTTCTGAACACCATTCACCAAGTAAGGGGTTAGAACGATGGTCATGGTGGCACAACTGAAGAGAGCGAAACGAAGTGAAGTTTGGGGAGACTTGAAAAGTTTGGGGTTTGAACTTATATCTCATTCGCAAATCGCGATATTACCGAACAGTAGATCGTTTCGGTTTAAATATATACATACTTTGTCGGTTGCCCGGCAACCCTAATGAGACCAAACTGAACAGCACACAGGGCATCAAATGTTGTGGCAAAGTCATGTAAAACAATCATTGAAGTTGGCTAGTACATGACAGTGATTATTGGGTTTACACTGCCTCTAATTGCTGGGCACTGCACTGAGATGAAAATAACCCACATCGATTAGGAGTTTCATAGTGAGTGGGGTTTACTCTGGATAGGAGGTATACTTGAGCCTCGTACGATCTACCGGAGTGGCGTGACTACGGAGTGGCGTGACTAGGTTAGTATTTGTCCCCAATCAAACATGTTCAAACATGGTTTACATTTGTTGTCACTACCGTCAATACAGCCCCCTCAACGACGGATGTATGTGTAACAGTGAAAACCAAGCTCAAATGTTTGAAAACATGATGCAATCTATGGCGACCAATGCAAAGCATAGTTGACAGCAGTTATTTTCACTTTCGCCAATGAATTTCGGGAACACTTCCCATGATGCTCGCTGTCGGGACTCAGCGTAATTGATCTGTGAGTCAGGGCAGCTGTTTCAAGCAAATACACCATTTATAAATGGCGTCCTCGACGGATAACAAGAATAGTATCAGGTATCATTCATCTCCTACCCGTTCAAAGTTGATTGAGGGTATCCAATGGCCTGATCATTTAACATCGCCCAACGTCACCTCTGTGAACCATTTACTACAGACCCGTTCAGGGCTTTCAAGTCTTCCTACACAATAGCGTCTAATAATGACTTGCGAGGCCGAGCTCCAGTTCATCGGAACTAGTTATTACACACAGGCTGTCGTGCGAACGGTCCACTACTGCTCAATAAGAAACCTTGGGTGCAATGCATAGCTTCAAACACGGAATTCGGAGCCGTGAAAACTGAGTGGAGAAACTAAACTCATGAGCGCAGTCTCACCCCTCTGAAATCAGAGATAAACCTCCTGCTCATCTTCTGATACTAAGCCATGCTCTAGGACCCACCAGCCGTTCTGACAACATTTGAAACAGAATGGCCCATACGGCTTGTAATCAATAGCTAGATAGTGAGCACAATTTAATCTTAATCGTTGCATTGTTCGGAACTAAGACTGTACCTGTCATCAAGTGAGCTACCAATCCATTACCAACGGACCCGGAGAGTATAACCATAATGACTCTCGAATGACTCTCAATGGATCACCAGACTCCACCAAAAAAAGGCTGTACCTGCCGATGCAAGTAGTATCGGCCCATAACCAACCTAATTCAAAGTCATAGTCGTAGCCGTCAGTTCGTCGAAGTTTTCCCAAGATCAAGGCACAAAGCAGCTCCAATTGCAGACTGCAATATGACGGTAGAGCGCCACCGTTGGTGTTGTCCAAAACGTTCTCATCCTTACTCGCTCTTCTTCATTGAGGACTTATCTATTCCTTTCAGTGATCGTTTGTGTCTCCATCTCTATTTCCACTGATTCAGATTAGACGGTACCTTCATTTACCAAGAGCTATGGCAGGCGTTAAGAAGAGCAGAAATACGGCTCATGTGCAGTATATTCTTGAATCATTCGAACCCGCTGGCAAGGTACATTGCCGATTATTCTTGTTCTATGTATGTAGTGTGTTGCCTGTGTTGCCGAACCCAATTTACGGACACCAAATCGCATAGTTAATTTTCTCTTCCTTCGTCAGACTTTGGGACTCACATTTACGAAGTCATGCGGATACTGTATACCGGCCCGTTTCACTACATGGCTTCATCTCCATTTGTGGGATTGCCTTTGCGAGTCCCCATGAATCCTTGCATGAGGCCCGTATCCATCGATCAGCATATTTACTGTTCGGTCTTCGGAAGCGGTATGCCGGTCCCTTCACTCTGTTTCTCCTCATTTACGCTTCTTCATGCTTCCAAGTTCTTCAATTGATTGTAGGGTGAGAAGGATTGTACTTTCTCTACTAGCACCATATCTGTGGTCACGCGCGGACCCCGCACTGCGAGAACTCTGAGTTCCCTTTCACCCGGCGGGAATGGTTCAATATCTCCAGGTGCCTTTTCTCTCTCATGCCCTACCACTAACGTGGTGCACACAATCTAGGGTCGGGCTTGTTCGTCACAAGAACTCGTATCTATCCATCTACGCATGATCAATTGGTCAATCATATAATAATCTTCAAACAGGTCTTCTTGTTCCCAAAGGCACGGTTTCACCTTGATAATCGTATTTTCCGAGGCTGTCATGTTCTACTCGTTTTCACTCGTAAAGGAATCACTTCCCCCGCGGAATTTCAAACGTCTACCCCCGGGTTCCGATTTTCCTAATTCTTCATGTGAATGTCATACCCTTCAACGGCTTGTTCATTGATGATATTTTGGTGAACATAAACCCTATGCACTCGAGAATTCGTTATCGATGACTTTCTCCAAGTGGTACGCTCTTGCAAAGGAAACTGACTGGTTTAGGGAGAAAGTTCCGTTCCTCTCTGGACAGGCGCCTGCATCTGCTTGCCTTGTCCTCGTACGGATAGTCCACTCTCAGCACTGGCATCAACAATCTTCATGCGGCCACAGAAGGATTACCAAAGTACTATCATCACTCTTCGGGCCGATTGATCCAGTCGATAAATTCTGTGGGTGATGGGATTTTTGTTGTAATTTGATCTACATGAATGATCCTAACCAAAATATTGGGTACATGTGTTGCATGACACTAATATGTCCCTATGCATACTTCGAACAATCATACGTTTCTGTACGGCCGCAGTATCTTGCAGCATGTTTCTCCCCCAAATGGGACTCTCAGTCTGCCCTGTTCTGGACTAGTCTCAATGGCTGGCTATGATTAATCGAATATTACTTGATGGGGGTCTAGAGCTCAATCAGTATAGGGGCCAGAATTAGCAAAGCTCTTCAATAGAGTATGCTAGTTAACTCAGAGGCATTTTGGCATATATATGCCCCTCATTGCACCAATAAGAGCACCAACTCTTGTCTGATTCAAGCGCCACTGGTACTCAAATATGTTTCTAACGTTGTTCTTTACTACACCTATCAGTCACGTGAATTCTCTGTACACTCTATATGCGACCAAATGATATCACATTTACTATCAGTGTGTGAGATACCAGAAAAACGATAAAGAAGCAAAGGAAGCAAGTCCAAGAAGACCCCGTGTTGAACGCCTGCTTGGCCAACCAGTTGAATGGAATCCGGCTCTCGTATTGATCACCCTACTGACAGCCTGTGAGATAGCGTGAAAGAACTAATCGGTTCAGTGCTCAACACTGAACACTATCACAGCTATCGTGGGTTTATTGAACCTTATTCAGGTACTAGGAGCGAAAAAATCATCTGCTGGCTTAACCGATCTTGTTGTGTTGTTTCTTTAAATGTTGGTGTAGTCGGGATCTCTCCTTGAGGGCTTAGCGGCTCTAGCCCCAACATCTCGTTCAATAGTTAGGAGCAGTCACTACCGGCAGGGTATTACTTGCCACTTGAAGATATGAAGCAGATAACTCTTTTGCAGGAATTCTTCCTCGAGCCATTAGTTGTTAGGTTTGAGGTTCCCTAATTGAGTATGTGTCAAAAAAACAGAGTGAGAATCACGCGGTTTGACAAGTCTACAATGATGATGATTTACTGCGTAACGGGTATACATACAACTGGAAAGAAGGCGATTATCAGCTACTATTCGGTATCTGTTCTGAGACAACTGACGCCAAAGATTGGGGGGGGGTTAAACATGTGCATGTCAAGCAATATATCTCAAAGAATCGTCACCATCTGTCTCGCCGTGCAGACACTTTTCACGGAACGCCTCGATCCATGTTACCTTTCTAGCTTGGTTGTATTCATTGACTCGGGTTCTCGCATCTGGCGCTGATCGTTTACGCACAACCTATCCGGTCATTCCCCGTGAATGAAGAATTGAGATTTCTTCATCATTTCTTCATCGATATTCTTCATTTTTATTATTCTCAATTGCTCGTTGCTGGGAATTCTTCAGCTGCTCCTATCCACCACTCTTACATCTGAGGCTAAAATTGTTAATTCTCGCCCTCTGCCTTGGATTCCTGGAAGATAAGGTCACGCGGGATAGCACTAAATCACTAGGGAGCAATAAGACGGCATTAAACCAGAGAGTTTCACCCTTAGCAATAACATCAGGCATGAGGTACACGCGTCAAATGATAAGTCGAAGATTGACCATCGACAATGTCTTATTGGAGCGGTTAACATGTCCTTGACAGCCGGGACAGCCCGGACACAGGCGGATTTGAGTTTGCAGGGACCACACCGCAATCGTACCGGTTTACAAATCCGACGGGTATTTCCAACCAAATGCCTTCCATTTCCAGTATGTAGATGGCAGGTGGTACCGCGAATGCTGTTATTCTGAGTGCAATGAAATGGTTCGTAATCATCCCAGAAACCCTGAGTAGAGAAATGCACCATCATCGTATTATGCCACCTTCCCACTCCCATTCTACGTCGTAACCTAACTCAATCGTACAGAAAATGGAGATTGCACAAATTCCTTCATCGGTCCCTCCGAAAAAGCTCGGGATTTCCGGTCCGTACCTGTGCGATCTTGCGAAAATCGCGACCTGCAAGTCAACCCTTCTTTTCATCAGTGAATGCAACAGGCGCCCGTCCTCATGTTTGGCAAAGACAAATACAGACTTTGAGTTCGCCATTCCGGTCCATAACCAACTACCCCTATCCTTCATGTGTGTACAATGTATCGTATCGTGCCCACTAGTGGGCTTACAACTCATCTCCCCATTTTTACATTGGCTTAATCTACCCGAACTTACTATTGGCACCTAGGGAAGATCCGAAGAAGGCTGATGATTTCGTTTGAAGAATCACGACAGAGAACCACCGATGACCATATCCAATGTCAACATCGCGCCAAGAGGGAAGAACGGAGAAACACAGCGACACGAGACCTCCTGAGTGAGAAACTGAGATATCGGGCTAGCCGTAAGAAATTTGCATGAGACAAACGCACTCCAGAAAGGGCACCGAAACGTGGATTCCTCATTTGCCGGGCTAAAGTCTAAATGTAGGCGATACTGCTTTTAAAGCTTATTGTAAGAGACGCAAGCTTGAGAAGAGAAGAATCTTCTTCTACCATAGCCGAAGCGGCTTTGTGATAAATGGTCTCACATATATCATTGGCTCTACAGTGCTGTCCCTAAAGTTCTCAACCATCTGAACTGCAAGATGAGGCTGACTGTTGGGAGTCAAGTTGTGGAGAAGATACCTAGAAAGTAGACCTCGGAGTAAGAAAACAATCAAGGAGCTGAGAATCTGTTTTTTAATATTAAAACTTCTCCAGATGACAGATGACAGACAGATGACAGATGACCTCACCACTACAGTGATTGCCACATTCCAGGATCATGACCAAGAATATTCATCGGCAACCTGAACCGACTCACTTCCTCAATCATTGGAATTCAACTCAGACAACTATCTTTTTCATCTACAGATTTCGCAGTCTCACATCTCCGTATTTCTACCTTGTATACATACTTAGGCGCGTTCGCTCCCAAAGCAACACGATAATTCTATTCATCGACCCATCCAACCCTACAAATTAAAAGAGGGATAAGTAAGTTGGCATCATAGGATGGTGAACAACCAAATATGAAACGATTCAAAAACTGACAGGTGTTCAGGCGAATAATGAGTAGTGCATAAGCGATGGTCTTCCACTGGGGATGAAGAGCAAAAGAACCGCAGGCCACGAAGGAAAAGGCTAGCACCCTCAAAACAACCAAGTGATGATGCGAACGTTCAGCGGCTTTGATACCTATTCAAGGTACTTTTCAAGCAAGATGCAAGTGAACTGTGCCTATTTGTGGGTCACTAGGCCGCGTGTCATTAGGCTCGACCTGCATCTATTAGGATTGAAGGACCCCTCCTATTCCCTAGGTATTTTCTGGCCCATGTCGGGGTATGAGCATGCTGAACCTTGCAGCAAGCTCATGAGTGGGTGGCAATATGAGTGTAGTACCAACATCACCACTGAACGAAGCTGGCAAATTCAGGGAAAGAAAAGGGTTCAAAGAAGTGCCAAGTGAAACGCATGAGTGAGATGAGTCTACTCTGCGGTGTTCGGAAGCAGATAAAAATAGGGTTACCAACAGTGACCTCGAAAAGTTGGTAGGGCATCATTATGCGCTCGTCGCTATCGGCAAAAAAGGAGAGTGGAGGTAGAAAAGAAGGCAACTCACCCCATCGACAACCAGCAGTTCGCCACAAACGTATTGACTCGCACGACTGGCGAGAAAGACTACTGGACCGGCAAAATCCTTTGGGTGACCCCAGCGGCCCGCTGGAATCCGTTCCGAGATTTGTCGTAGCCTCACGGGATCACTTAAATGCTTCTTGTTCCTACGGTTATAGCCGTCAGTCAATGAGGGAATGATACGAAGGCAAACTGAGGAAGCATGTTTTTTGGGGCATGATTGATAGCCAATATATCAAAACCAATAATGAAAAGTGATATAAACGCCGGGAGAAACCATACGGAGATGTTCATCAACACAGCACCCAATCGCCTTCACACAATTCTTATATTTTTGGGAAGCCGTGGTCGAAAACAAGAACACTTCCAAGACACGTTTGACCAGGATGTAGGGTCACCAGAAACATGGATAAAAGAACTGAAAGTTGAATTGAGGTCCGGAAAAGTAGCGCTACTCGTGGTGTGAACAAATGATACGATGCCTTGTTGACGAGTACCCACCTTGAAGTCAAATATTGATCGTGCAAATGACAAACAAACAGGAAGAGTAATCAGAAAAATACCCACATATCCGTAGCGATGTACCCAGGACAGATGCCGTTTACTTGTACATTGTGCTGACTCCATTCGTTGGCAAGTGATTTCGTGAGCTGTCCAAGGGCACCTTTGGCGGCGGCATATGCCGGAACAGTGATACCACCCTGGAAAGTGAGAAGAGAGCACATATTGATGATCTTTCCGCGTTTCAGAGGAACCATGTGTTGGCCTGCAGCTTGAGCCAGGATCCAGCACGCCTTGAGGTTAACGGTGATAACCTACAGGCGTAAAGTCCAATTAGCTAGAGCAGAAACAAGAAGCCTGGGAGCACTTGCGTCGTCCCAATCGTTTTCTGGAAAATCTACAGAGGGATTGCGACGCTGAATGCCTGCACAGTTGACCAAGACGTGTACATCACCCCCCATGGCCTCAATAGCGCGAGGGAAGAGGCCACGAACTTGGTCCATATCTTCAAGGTCACAGTGGATTATCGTAGCAGATCCTCCGGCAGCGATAATCGCATTGTAAGTATCTTTATTTTCGAGGCCATCTGGAGCTGGATGCCGCTGCACAAGACACATATTTGCGCCTGCCTGAGCAAGAGCAAGGGCGCAAGCGGCACCTATACCACGTGTTGAGCCCGTGATAAGGACATTACTACCGTGAAGTTCGAAAAGAGAGAGAACTGATACGTCTGGGGTCGGATCCATAGGGAACTCGAATGAGATTAATGACTGACCGACTTATAAGGATTATCAGGTCGGGCCGGGCAGAAAGAGATAGCCCCACGTGGGAAGACCGACTGGGATCTGACCGATTTGGGCAAGAGATCCTATCTCAAGGGTGACGGATGCCATGTGTGACACGATCGGGATCTGGGGACACCTTGCCGGTCCGACCACCCGTTCATTGTCGAAATATATATAAATGCGTCAAATCCTCCTCAGTCCAACCAGTTCAGCCATGCCTCCGTCTTCACTCCCCACACAGCAATATGCTGCCGTCCTCTACTCTGCTAAGGACCTTCGCCTCGAGCAACGTCCTCTCTGGCATCCTCAAACAGGCTATGTTCAAGTCGAGGTCAAGTCGACTGGTCTTTGTGGAAGCGATCGTATGTATTTGCATTTTATTTAGGGTCCTTGTAGTGACAGATCAATAGTGCATTATTACAAGCACGGTCGTAACGGTGATTTTGCAGTTCGTCAACCCCTCGTTCTTGGTCATGAGGCTGCAGGTGTTGTGACCGCTGTAGGCGCTGGTGTCACCGACTTATATGTTGGCCAACGCGTCGCCATAGAGGCCGGTATCATGTGCCGTGACTGTAATTTTTGTAGAGATGGCCGCTATAACCTCTGCAAGTCCATGCGCTTCTGCAGTAGTGCTGCCGCCTTCCCTCATGTCGACGGTACCCTGCAAAGCCGAATGAATCACCCCGCTCACGTCCTGCACCCGTATGTCCTTGTTTAATTTTCTCTTCATTAGCTGACTGTATTTCTCTCAGCTTACCTGCCAATTGCTCATACGAAAAAGCTGCTCTTGCAGAACCTCTCTCTGTTCTTGTTCACGCTTCACGACGGGCTGGCCTTACTAAGGGCCATTCTGTCCTTGTCCTCGGAGCAGGTGCTATAGGTATTCTCGCATGTGGTCTTGCAAAAAGTCTGGGAGCTTCCCGCATTGCTGCTATTGACATTAACGAGTCTCGCCTGGATTTCGTCAGGAGAAACGGCTTTGCTCAGCAAGTCTTTTGTTTCCCTCCTGCAGATAAACCCAGAACGCCAGAAGAGCAACTCCATAGAGCAAAGGAGAATGCCTCCATGGCTTTATCTGCCCTCGGAAAAGAGGATGGGTTCGACATAGTCTTTGAGTGCTCTGGTGCAGAACTGTGTATCCAAATGTCTGTCTATGTGAGTATCAAAAATCCTGCTCTCCGTCCTCGATTCAAGGATCGATATCAAAGGAAAGAATCTGACATATTTTCCCTAGGCTGCCATGACCGGCGGTAAGGTTATGCTCATCGGCATGGGTACAAGAAACGTGATGTTGCCTCTGTCCGCAGCTGCTTTGCGTGAAGTTGATATTCACGGATCCTTCCGTTATGCGAATACGTACCCCACAGCTCTCACTCTTCTTAGTTCAGGTCAACTAGAAAATGTTGAGAAGCTGGTAACACATCGGTTCGGGCTCGAGGATACAAAGAAAGCTTTTGAGATGCTTGAACGAGGAGTTGATGAAAGGGGCCAGCTGGTTCTGAAGATCATGGTCGGCCAAAGTTAGTTCTGGCCGCATGTTTTCCCACGTTTCCCCGCACGCATCAAGAATGAATCTCGGTTCGGACCATCATTGACAACCGGATCCATCCCCTCGCATCGCATTTAGCTAATTCTTGCATTCATCTTGATACCAATAGAGCCTCGGACTCATCTGTGTTCTAGTGGATGTACACTTGCGTTTCTTTTCTGGTCCTTATAGTTGACACTTGTACTTCTACTGAATTGCACGCTTGAATAAATCTCTTTCACTACTTTTAATGCTTGTTCATGGTCTTATCTTTCGGCCTCAGTTGTTCATAAGCGAGTGATCATCATTGCCCTACTAAGTATCCTGGTCATTGAATTACATTATTCTGTTTGTGATTTCAATTAAGTCCTGGCGATCTGTCAGCGCTACTGATCCCAATGTTAGTCTTGAGTGCTACTAGCACCACGAAGTTTGTAGAAGTGGGAGTCACAAGATTTCAAAGTATGGCTTCCTTCCTCGAGTCGATAATCGCGATACACACAAATGTTTCTTAAGCCTGCAAACTTCAAATTGGCTCAATAAGATGAGTCATGAAGGTGATTTCTCAATTTGGATACTACTACAAGGGTTTAAACTTGAATGACCGGTGTGTAGGAGCTATAAGTGTGTTAGCCGTTTGGATTACTAGGTCGGCTTTCGGGGGAGTGTGTTGTCCACCTGACATTGAAAACATGTAATTACTCGTGCATGGCCGTAAGTATGTGACCCTCAACGTATCACCAAGAACCCCTTGTCACAGCAGTAACGAGTGTGACATACGCCACCACCGCTACCGCCACGAGCTGTGGTTTACCGGCTCCGGATAAAGAAATATAACAAATAGAGCCTTTTTGCAGCGTGTGTCAACGAACTATGAAGCTCTAAACTAAGCACTGATGTCACAATTGATAGTTCGGACCGGTATCCAAACAACTTACTCATGGGTATGAGGCAACAACTGAAGGATATGGGCCTTGAAGATGAAGTTGTCGTATCATATCGGATTTACAGCAACTGAAGCGGGGAGATCATCGGCAACCAATATCCGCTGGTAAGTTCGATTTATGAGTCATGGGCCATTCAGATTCTGCGGATGCCTCGTCTGATGAAACGGAGTGATATGCTTGATTATTCTCAATGCGCGGTTTTGAATTGCACCCAAACCCGACATTTTGAGGATGGTCTTTCATATGGCATGTAAATCGTTGAAATGTTGTGCCAAAACCGTGAATAAGCTTCCTTATACAAATGACTTGTACCATGGAGCAACGTCTTGGTCAGGCTACTCATAGAACGCAAGTAATGACATGCTTGGTGTCTGCTTGGTACCTGTGTCATTGGTTCATATCAATTTCTGCTGTAGAAGGCTTTCATTGAGTCAGGGTTGTATCTCATCCTTGAAGACTCAAATCCATAATCTCATGCTTTATCTGGCCTTTTCCTTCTCCATATAACTGGTTAGGATCTAATGTTCACAAGATTCTAGCACCACACCTTCATACACAATGAGAAACTTGATCGTAGTCCGACAAAGCTGGGATGGCTTTCTATGGAGCCAGAATTCTTTAGCACTGTGCGCTAAAGAATTCTGGCTCACTTTTTCGTACACGCATGTCCAGACACGGCAAGCGGAAATCAAAGCTAAAATCCAGCTGCATGACCGGACCCGCTAAGCTCTTTCCCCGTGAGGGTGGGAGATGAAGTTAATAAAGCCGAAAATTTGATTTGGATCAGAGTCGAACACCGAAGCTTATTGGCTGTAACTGTATGTGAATTTTGGGCATCATGGTGGTAGTTCCAATGGAAAATCGTTTTTGGTGGATACCTGCAATAGAAGATGTTAGTGTTGGTGCGCTGTCGGTTTTCTGAACGCCAAGTAAGAAATTGTCACACGCAGGGTCTTCGAACTTCTAGAAGTGTTGTTTGTGTTCGATCATTCAGATGTCGATGCCAAATATATCACGATGACGTCCAGAGTGCAAAATGAGCGAGATCCAGGCCTTACTGAGGATTAATGAGATCTCGCGAACGTATGCGGACTCAAGGTGGCGGTGGAAGACAAGAGTAGAAAATATCCATATCCTTTTTCCCTTCTGTTCTGACATGAGATCGGCAAGATCTATCGGTGAGAATATTTCTAGTGAGTACAAGAACTGGCACATGAATCATTACTTTTCCGGGTATAATCTCAAAACATGGGCCGATATCTGATTTCACACTGTGTGGCTTCGAGATTTGATCCCATAGCTTTCATGTGTCTAGTGGTGCATTTTCTATTTTTTAATTTTCCCTCCGGCCCGGTGTTTGTTTGTTATGTCACCTGAGGCCAACCACGATTTGTGGTACAAATACCTTGCGCCTTTGAAATAATATATCCACCTAAGAAGAAAAGATGTTCCTTTCCCTATAGTGTAGGTAGTGTACGTATGTGAAGAGGGGGTGTTGTCCTGATATGTAACCTGGGAATCTGGGAAATTCAACACATAACCGGTCTCAGTGAGAGAAACTGCGGACTCTGGAAGTGAAGAACAAGTGGATACCTGTTCTGGTATAGATATGAGAATAGAGGGTTTGAACTTCTCCAACACGCATGCGTCATGAACCATAAATTAATCGAGGGACCCCTTTGACATAACATCCTAGTGAAATTTTCTGCACGAATTACTCTAACTGAGAGATAATTAAGAACACCGTGCTGGATTCCGTTTTTGCTGTAATAGAACTCAAAACGAAGTACTTGGGGACATCCTGTGAAGGAGAAAAAAAGAGACTAATCGATCCAAGTATGATTTTGTGGTCTGGCAGATTTATAATTGCGGAACCCCCAGAACTGAATACCTTCAGCGGGAGCATACTGTGTTGGAGCTGGTATACTAGTATATGTGAATTTCAGCTCGTGTTTGTGGCGTGAGAAACTCCAAGAAGACATCCGTGAGAACTTCCTCGGCTCGAGGCCGACACACCACCGCCATGGAAGGAAGCAACCTGAGATACATCACAGCACCAATGGTTGGTCAATCAGACCTTCCTTTTCGTGTCTTGTGCCGTATGCATGGTGCAACCCTCTCCTGCACTCAGATGTTGATGCCAGATAAATTGCTCAATGAGCAAGACTATCTCGAATACCATCTCAAAGACCTGAAGACCGCAACTGATCTTGGGCTAGAACAACCTGTTGTCGTTCAGTTGTGTGGAAATGATCCTGAGTCTATCGTTAAAGCAGGTCGAATACTGCAAAATCATTGTCAAGGGATAGGTAATATCTGGTTGTTGAACCAGTACACATTCAGCGGCTTAATACCAATCTATGGGCGATTAGATTTGAATCTTGGGTGTCCACAAAAGCACGCTCAGGAAGGAAATTTTGGTGCTTACTTGCTGGGACAGAATGATTGGCCTCTAGTTGAGAAGATAGGTATGAGAGGCTGTAAGAGGTTCAGAAAAAGTATGGTCTGACGGACCCTGTGCAGTATCTTCTATGTCTAGGTCGTTCGTGGTTCCTGTCTCTGTAAAATTACGCTTATGTCAGCCCAATATGAAGACACTGGAATTATCACAGAGGCTGGAGGGCTGTGGAGCTTCGTGGATCACACTCCACGCACGTACAGTATCTACTCGAAGGCGACGACAAGGAGCTGCAAATTTGAATGAAGTCAAAAGATTAAAAGAGGGTCTATCTATTCCGGTTATCAGCAATGGAAATGTTCGCAATCACGCCGATCTGTGGGACAATTTGACCTTGACTGGCGCTGACGGACTGATGGTCGGCGAGACGTTACTCGGGAATCCTTAGTAAATATACCAGTTTCCTGCAGTCAGGCTTTGAGTCATCTGATAGATTTGTTCAGTATCTTCACAGAGGGTATACCGGACTCGGTCAAAATATCCTTGGAATACCTCGCTCTCTGCAATGAATATCCTGGGATTGCTCCTCTCAAAGGCATACAGACTCATATACGACATTTCATCGAATTCCAATGGTGAGAGTAATCAGCACCTGCATCTCCCTGTCCTATCTAGTGATTTGATCTGTTTTCTAGTGGGAGACGGCCCTGGTTCAACAAGTTCAGAGTCGCTTTATCGGCCACAAAATCTGTCGAAGATATTGAGTACCTTGTACAAACCAAAATCGAAAGATGGCGTGGGCACAATCCCAGGTGTTCGAAAGCAGAAGACGCAGGCACCGACGGTGGTAAATTTTACAGTTCGGGCCTTTTATCAGGAAATATAGATTTATCGCTTGTTGAATGAAACTTGTCAGATTTGGTGTACAGGATTTTCGAAAGCAGAATTTTTCTTCGAAATTAGAGACTGCCTACAATCGTAGCTAATTTCGCCCAGTTATCTCGAAATTTCCTCTTTAGATGTCAAACTAGTGTGTCACTTTGCGCAGTAGGTGTTACCAACCCGAGCAACCCTCCGTTTCTTAACTTAAAAACCACTCAAAATGCTTTGCTTAGCTACACGACCGTTCTCAGCCCTTTTGGCTCGGTGCCCTAATAAAAGCTTTCCACTTGGCTACTTTGTACTGTGGGTTTGAATCGTTAACGTGTTCTTGTTTCTCTTCTCTCTGAAGTTTCAGGAAAAGTATGACTGCTATGGCAGCATATTGGTAGTGACTGAGCAACTTGTTGCACACTCATGAGATAGAGTACCCAAATATTCTATTGACCTCAAAGTAACACAAGACTAATATGTAGTCAACAGCAAGACTGATACATTTGATGACAAAAATATGGGAGATATGGTGGCATGGAAACTGCATCATCATGTAACCCAAGCTGGACGAACAAAGGTCTTTAAGTCGTAACAAGAGCTACTGTCTTTTGCTGGTGGCTTATCCAAGATGTTACTTCTCTAGCCATTAGAGTAAAGTAGCTAGTCACAGATTTACATGATTCTGGATCTTATGCCCAATCTGAATTAGAGTGAGCTATAATAAACTATCTGATACTTGCAAGTATTGAGCAAATATCTATAGAGGTACAATCCTGCTTGATAATGCTCATTTGAAGGATTTGCCATTTGTTGAGCAAGTTTGACTACAGTAAATCCTATGTCAGGATATGAGCTAATCATCAGATACATTAGAGATCCAACCATTTGCTAGTATTTTTGATGAAAATTGGGATCATACTGTTTATTATTAGGTTTAAACATATAGCCTAATAGGAGTGAAGTACTTGTTGGGTTGGTTGTTATATTGAATTATGTTAGGACTTTGTTCAAGTACTCAGACTGGTCTATAAAGATCTTTTAATCCTTGCAGTTACAATTTATATACATTCCGAGAAACTCTTTAGTTTCTCCAAGGTCATAGTATTTCCATTTTGTCATAAATTTTCACTTCAACTCTAAGAGGAGTGGGAAATCTTTTGAACTCATGAAGCAAACATCATTGATATAGACAATTGCTATAACTAGCTCTCTAGTCTTTTCATTAATGAAGTAATACACACTAGCATTAGATTTACATGACTTAAATTCTAGGATTTATATTGATTGAGTCATAGTTTACACTAAGATAAACTAGCTTGCTTAAGGCCATATAATGCTTTATGAAGTCAATAGACTTTCTTTTCTTAACAGGTAGCCTAAAACCTTTAGATTGCTCCATATAGATTTCCTCATCCAGATCACCATAAAGATAGATAGTTTTTACATCAATACTATAGATATCCCAATCTTCAAGAGCAACAACAGCTAGAAATAAGCATGCTATTTCATAGTAGACAATTAGAGAGAATAATTCATCAAAGTTGATTCCCTTGACCTAAGAAAATTCTTTTGCAACAAGTTGAGATCTATAACAGCTATCAGACTTAATGTTGAATACCCAGTTGTTATGGGATGCTTTGGACAGGAACCATTTTTATTTTCTTTTTCTTTTATTTTCTGACTTTATAGGAATTTTGTTTTTCTTTTTCTTTTCTTTTCTTTTCTTTTGGACGATAAAGAGGCAC